>RCNB010001522.1_pt1 | contig 17470 bp, 14 predicted proteins | sample 2041321 | NCBI WGS metagenome assembly RCNB01 (sample SAMN09708232, study PRJNA481090) | Marine sediment metagenome, whole genome shotgun sequencing project. | reverse complement strand
TTTACAGAAGATAAAAATCGATAAAATGGCGAAACAGGTGATTGCTTCAATCGGTCCTGTGGAAAGTGGCCGCAAGGTTGACAAGAAAACCATGCGCAGTCTTCTTGAAATGGTTTCCTATACATATAAAAGAAAACGTGACCTTGATCTTTTTATCGAGGATGTTGATGCTGAAAAAACCAGGATTTTGGTTCTGGACAATGATCTGGCGATTTACAATACTTCCGTTTATGACGTGGCCATGCGTAAAAGCCCCACCGTAAAGGAAATGATGAACCCATTTAATGTTATCAAGATATTAAAGGATACTGATGTGGTCATCAGTAAAAAAGAGGAATCTGTAAAAACAATTCAAAAAGAATGTATCGAGCGGCTGGATCTCTCCTACGATGAATCCGACCTCGATGAAATAGCAAAGGACGGCACCGCATCCCTGGAAAGAGAATATGCGGACGGGGTTATTGAATCTATGGATCTTTTTGCCGAAATTCTGGGCTACAGCGCGCCGCCAAAGCTCTTCAGAATCGATCACCATAAAATTGTGGGCGCGCTAACCCAAAAACAAAGCGGGGAAGTTTTTATGGTGCTTTACAGCATCATTCATAACTCTTTGAAATTGATCGAATCGCAGACAGGAAGTTTTGACAGAGAAAAAATTGAAATTATTCAGAAGGTTGCAGCAGGTAAGGAACAGGCTTCAGCCGAAGGATCTTCGGTTTTTCAATATCTCAAAAAAACAGCCGAAAAACTTATTAATCATCCGTTTAATTGATAAAAAAATCCCCTCTTTTGCTTCACAACTTTTATTTTTCCATCTGCTTCCAGGACATCCAGATATTTGTTCACTTCATTGATCTTCAATCCTAAAATTTCAGACAGGTCTTTTAATGTGCACGGACGTCTAGCAATGGTTCCCAAAATGGCAGACTCAGTGTCTTTGCGATAGGCAAGAAGATCTTTTCGCTCAGGCACATCAGCGATTATGGAAACATTTTCAAGCTGCCAGAAATCGAGTACCCGTTCAAGTTCCTGCCGGGTGGCCGCGCGAAGAGTGGAAACCGGTCCGGGTCTGTCGAGGGTGTTAAGCTGAACCTGATCCGGCTCAATTTTTTCAATGGCCTGTTTTAAAGCGGTTAATTCATGCTCGGTATCATTCATGCCGGAGACTATAAATATTTCCAGCCAAATTTGCCCGCTATATTCTTTGCGGAACCGGACTAACCCGTCAATGATTGTATCAACTTGTAAATGAGGAGATGGGCGATTTATCTTTTTGAATATCTTTTCCGTTGCAGCGTCCAGCGAAGGGATGACGACCGAAGCATCCTTAACATCTTCTCGCACCTGCTTTTCTGAAAACAATGTCCCATTTGTCAGTAACGCGACAGAAATATCAGGACTCTGATTTTCTATGAATCGTAACACATCACCGATTCTTGAATTTAAGGTCGGTTCACCTGAACCGGAAAAGGTAATATAATCCGGCTTTGGATTATTTGCAAAATAGAAAGTAAGCTCCTCTTTAACCGCGGTAAACGGCACATACTCTTTTCGCTCTAAAGTCAAATTGGTTGTACGACCGCATTCACAGTAGATACAATTTAATGTGCATGTTTTCAATGGAACCAGGTCAACGCCAAGGGAAATCCCCAACCGTCGTGAAGGAACAGGTCCGAAAAGGTGATTATATTTCATTTTTTCCTCGACGATATCCCCTGTGGGTAAATCGGTTAAAGATTCCGCCGCATGTTTTTATCAATTTATTGTCAACCTTTATTTAAATTTATTGTCAACCACATGATTGATGATCGGCTTGAGAGTAGGGCTGATATTTTCGGTTTTTATGATTTTATCTGGATGTGCTTTTTTAAAAACCCGAAATATTTCATCAGCAAATCCTTGCCCAATAGTTTTGACTCCTTCAAAATCGAGAATGATTTCTTTGAATTTTTCAAGCCCATAAAGCAATCTTTTCGCTTCTGATCGTGAAATATAATCCTGTTGGAAAAGCCTTACCAGAGCTCTCGTTCTTTCAAACCGGTAGTCAAATTCCTCCGGAGCGAATTGAGAAAAAATCTTATCGAGTCTTCTTTTTGAGCGCTTACTGATACTAAAAAATACTTCAGTTCCTTTAATAGATTTTTTTTCTTCAACAAAAACATCCTTTTTCTGATTATCAAAAATAAGTTTGATTTTATGAGATCTGAAAAAAACAGTATCCGCTGATTTTGAAGTAAAGAAAATTCCTTCTCCGGTATGTTTTTCCCTCATGGTTGTTGTTTTTCCCTTTATGAGTTCTCCAATGGCTGCGTTCTCATCAGGCAAATTGAATTTTGTAAAGATTGAATAAAAAACGCCTATCCCAAAGTCCCTGATGCAAAAATTAAACCTGTATTGATCCAAACTGACTTGGATACGGCACTTCCCGGATGCAGAATGATCTATGGCATTATTTAAAATTTCTGTGAATGCATAATGGACGATTTTCAAAGCACTTTTGCTGAGCTCTTGCTTGAGATTTAAAAGCAATGCAACCTCTTGAAATACTTTATCTTCTTCAAGATCCGGCAATAAATATGTTTTTCCCAATCTTTTTTTAGACGGGATTTTTCTTTTGGAAGAGGGGGTTCTGTAGACCGCCCCCCTGGTAATTCCTTCCTTTACTATGCTGCCGTTTTGTATTAGCGCCTTCAGGTGCTTATTGACAGCCTGTCTGGATATTCCTATGAATTCAGAGAGTTGTTTGCCGGTAGCAAATTGATTTTTCCGGAGGTATTCAAGGATTTTATCTTTTGAATTCATGAAACCATTATATTTTTAGTCAACTTATTGTCAACCAATAATTAATATAATTGTCAACCATACTATTTGAGACGACATCTATAAAAAGGCACGTAAACCGATGTGTACAGAATTTTCGTCTGTTTTGCATAGCACGCCACCCGTTTTCTTCTTGACTATTCCTGATAAATGGTGTGCACATAAAACGTACTCTTTAACATGGGGGGGGATGCCATGCTGGAGGTGAATGTTAAGGAAGCCCGCAGTAACTTAAGCAAACTGCTAGATAAAGTTGAACGAGGAGAAGAAATCATAATAACCCGTTATGGGGAAAAAGTTGCCCGGCTGATTTCTTCAGAAAGAAATAATTGTCTGCCAAGCATGAAAGATTTTCGTGCATCACTTAGGGTTGCCGGCCCTCCGCTAAGCAAAACCGTAAGCGATTTAAGAGATGAGGAACGGTATTGATGTTAAATTTTTTTCAAATACCTAACCCGGATAAACCGGAAAAGTGACTAAAAATTGTCAACCTGTTTTTTAACATTAATAAATGGGATGTAATTTCCGTTCTTTTTATCTAAGTAAAAGTACAGAAGATTCACTCCCTCGAATGAGCTTGTCCACTTTATCTCTGGGGAACATTTTGTTCAGTAAGGACTGTTCCCCCATCCATAACGCCATCATAGACCGCCTGGCCTCTTGTGATATGAATGATGCCAGTGAAGCAGCGTCCACCAGTTTAATCCAAGCCTTGATTTGGCGAGCGTTATAATATTTCAGGATGGCATTTAAATTTTTTTCAACCATGGGTTTCAGTTTTGTTCCATCAGTTAACCCCACAATCTCCAATTCCGTTTGGTACAGTGTCACCATCTGGTTGATCATCTCAACCGATTTCTGGCTAATATTTTCCTGGTCCAGACAGCATGCTATTTTGCTAATCTTTTTCTTTTCTTCTTTTATAACAAGAACCGAACATGTTGCATTATTGGCAACTTTTTGAGGAAGATTAACCGCTCCTTCCCACTGACAATCTCCTGCTTTGTAGCATCCCATGGCTATCAAATCACTGTCATCTTTCTGGGATTGGGCCAATATTTCTTTGACCGGATTACCGGATCTTAACAATATTTTCAAATCTTTCCTGGCTCCACGGCATACATACAACTCTTCCCATATCCCTTTTTTAACTTCGACAAATTCATGGTTGCACACCCGTTTTTCATAAGGGGACTCTGCTTTTTCAAAATGGTCAAGAAAGTTGTTGCGATAATTTTGTAACGCTTCGCTCAAAGGATGTTTTATTTCGATGTGACTCGATGATCGGCTGATGTCCGTCACTTTAGGTCCAACCCCAAGCAACGTCACGTCCGCCCATGTATTCCCGGCCAGTTTGGCCACATCATTAACGACGTGGGCACTGTAAGGATGTTGATCTACCGCGACAAGAATTCTCATAATAACCTCTCTTGCTTTTTATTAATTTGTTTATTGCCAGAAAATAAGAATCGGAGACGGGATATGGTTCAACAATTGAAACCAGTTGCTTTTTTTGCTTATGGGGTTATGGAGTGGAGACGCTACCAGTCCATAGTCCCGCAGCACATCACCGATTTCTTCCGGCGTACCCTGAATCGTTCGACAATCTTCGGGGTGCCAATTCTGTTCCATTAGAATTTTTTCAACGGCATTTAATGTCCCATTCGTGTCCACTTTACCTTTAGAGGAAAGTTTCCCGGGTTCCTGAAATTCACAATAAATCAAGTCGAGGTTAAGCTTCCCGCCGCTAAAAATTTTCAAAAACATGGAAACAAGTTTTTTAGGCTCTACTTCATCTCTTACAATCAGCGCAATTTTTTCCAAATTGACCAGGTTTTTAACGACAATGACCGGGCAGGGAATATGTCTGTAAAGCCGGGAATGTATTTTATCGTAAAGCTTTTTGGCGGTGAAGCTGTGGAGTGATCCTTCCACAAACAGATCATACGATTCCCTTTGTATTTCACGAAGAATTTCATTTTCGCGATCTCCCACAAGCACTTTTGGGGCCCCGAGCACCGGGCATGAAGATTTTTCCGCCTTGATCAATTGTGCAATCTCAAATTCCCCTGTTTTAAGCATCGCACTTTCCCAGGTTCGGCGAACCCATCCGGTGCCCAGTGCATGGCCGTCGTGATCCGGCTCCTCCACATGAACGATATGCAATTTCATGTCAATAACTTGGGTCAATTTACAGGCATACCTGAGTGCGATACTCGATGCCAAATCTGCATCGAGGTAAACCAGCGTTCTTAACATGGTGTTTCCCCCTTTTACTCAATATTCGAATCTTAACCCGGACAAGCCGGAAAAGTTAAAAGTGAACTAAAGTTTGAAGTGAGCTAAAGTTATTGAGTCGCTGCGCTCCGGTTATTTATATCAAATAAAATTGACAGAATACCTTAACTTTAGGCATTTTAGATCACTTTAGGCACTTCACACTCAATGAATTTAGATAATTTGTTGCCACAAAAAACACAAAATTCACAATTAAGACACTAAAAGGTGTCACCCAAGGCGGAGCGGTTGAACAGCTATCTATTTCCTTTAATCTTGCTTTCCGCTTTGGCGACAACTTCTTTAATTTCGCCCAGTTTAAAGGGTTTTGCCAGAAAATCGAAAACCCCTTTTTTGAAAGATTCCTTGGCGGTTTCCATTGTGGCAAAACCTGTGATAACAATAACCTCAGTTGCAGGAGATCGGTCCTTTACCCTAGTTAAAAATTCCATACCGTCGAGCCCTTCCATTTTAAGGTCGGTGATAACGATATCGAAATCTTGTTCCATGATTCGGTCCGAGGCTTCCAGGCTTCGAGAAAAGACTTCAATTTCATATCCAGACTTTTCCAGTGCCGGCTTTAAACGTTTCAGGACAATCGGTTCATCATCCAGGATAAGGATTTTTGTTTTTTGTGTGTTGCCCATGATACCCCCCCTTAAATTAACATCTCGATTTATTTAATTAATTGATATGATCATTTTTCAAATTTTGAAAGACGTCTTTAAGCTTCTCAATTTCCTCCTCGTGGCTCATTTTAACATCAAGCTGACGCGTAAATGCAACCAGTAATCCCAGGATGCGCATCTTTTCCTCCATCATTTTAAGATCCAATTTTTTGATGCGGCCGATAACCAGATCTCCACGGACATCGATACGAAAATCGCTTTTTGCCAGGATTTCCCCCAGCAGTTTGGCCCTTCGCGATCTACGTGATATATCGGTCACACCCCCAAGGAATCGAAAATAGGCATAGTTGTCATTCGAATTTTCGCTGATATAGGCAGTAATCATATTAAAGTGATATCCCAGTCGCAGGTTTATATTGACATATTCTTTTGACAAAACCGCAAGATTTTGTCCGACGTATTTTGGCGTGGCCATGGAAGATGAAAACGTTCGGGTCAAACTCGACATAAAACTGCCGAAATCCACAGACATCGGTTCCGTATCCCAGGCGCCGGGCACTGAAAGTCCTTTCAAAAATGCTTTCATGGGGATGGAGAGTACCTCTTGAGGTTTAACCTCTGGAACCCTCGAAGATCCGCTGATGCCGCCGCCGATATCGATTAAAATAAGGTCTAAAGGGATATTGAATTTCAGTTTCCTTCCGGCACTGGCTGTGTCACCAATTTTGGTATATTCCAGCCTGGTCAATTCTTCCACAGCCTTCTCATGAACATATCGCGTAATATCATGTAACGTTTTACATCCTGACGGTCTAAAGTTTTTTTCAGAAGGTTCCAACAGGTTCAATGGTACAATTTTTTTCAGAACTCTTTGCAACAAACGATATTCGTATGTCGTCTCAAAGGTTTCCTCGGCAAACTCGTAATAACACAGTGCTTTGACCGCACCTTCATAAACCACATTCTCCCGGGCATCCACAGTGATGATCTGACCGGGTCGCAGAAGTTGTGTGGCAATGCCTGTATTTACGATGGTCGGTACTCTGAATTCTCTGGCGATGGTTGCCATATGACCGGTGGGGGAGCCGACATCGGTAATGATGGCGCTGGCTCTTTTAATGACCTTTCCCAGCCGGGGAGAGGTATAGGCGGTCACCAGAACAGCGTCGCTGGGGAAACGATCAAGATCCTCTTCGGTCTTGACCAGAAAAACCTTGCCGGTACCAATTCCTTCTTGGACAATCGATCCCTTGTTTTGAAATATAACCGGAAAATCATCCAAAATAGAAGAAATGTCACACACTAATTTCGCGACTTGATCCTTGATATTAAGGGATCTGGCCTGCAAAATAGCGAGGTTGTCCTCATGATCGATGGTCCACTCGATATCCTGGGGTTTTTTAAAATAACGCTCGATCATCAAACCGGCTTCAGCGATCTGTTTCATCTGATCGTCAAGTAAACAGGTTTTGGTCTGAAGGCCTTGATGAACCCCTCGGATCTTTGTCCCCCCGCCTTTTTTGGGCACAAGCTTTTCAGGTTTTCGAACGACATCCAATGATTCTAGCGCATACGGCTCTTCCCGAGCTATTGTATATAGATCCGCTCTCACTTCTCCGGCAACAACAGGAGCACCCAGTCCCCAGGTTGCATTAATCAGCATGACGTCACGATCCGGAGCTCTTGGATCGAGGGTGTAGAGAACGCCGCTGACCTTGGCATTTACCATGAGCTGGCATGCCACAGCCATGGTATCCTGATAATCTAAAAGCCCTTTTTGCAGTCTGTATTCCATGACTGAATCAGAATACAGGCTGGCGAGGACGGATTTGTAGGCCTGTAAAATATTTCCGCGTGGTTCATTAAGAAGGCTCAAATACTGTCCGGCAAAGGTGTGTTCTCTATCTTCACCCATGGCACTGCTGCGAAGGGCCAGCATAACCTCTTCGGGATTTACGCCCTGATAAAGTTTGCCCAAGCTGCTGTGAATTTCCTTTTGCAGGAGCGGAGGAACCGTTCCTTCCAAAACGAGCCTTCGAATTTCCTCTGCCGCCTGATCTTTAGATGCATCCCCCTTTTGCCATAATCCGTTTAATGTATCAGTTTTTGTCTGCAGGCGATTGTATTCCATAAACGTCATAAACGCCTGGATGGTGATGGCAAACCCTTCCGGCGCTTTCAGGCCGAGAAGGTTTTTAATTTGCGCCAAATTGGCGTTCTTTGCTCCCACAACATCGGTAAAATCGTCTGTTATCAAGCTGTAGGGCATGGTATATTCCGCTTGTGGAATAACCGGTCGGCCGGCAAGTTCCTCTTCAATCTCATGGTTGATGGCACCAAAGGCATCATAAAGGTTCAGATATTTTTTGGGCGCCATGGCATTTAAGTTGTATATCAGTTTATAGACAAGATCCGCAATTTGATTGCATATCGAATCGATGTATTGTTGATCGAAAATGTAGGCGCCACCTAACTTAGTTCCCATTTCAGCCATTATTTCCAAAACCTGGTTGTTGTATTCCAGAATTTTCTGAAATACACTGAAAAGGACGGTAAAAGGCACCTGGGAAGCAGATTTTTTGCGGCCTCTAAAAGCCGTTTTTAACAAATTTGTAAACGTGCTCATAAAAAACCATCCATTTAGTGAGCCCCACCGCCCTTGCCGGTTCCAAAAAAGAAATCCATCACCAACCCTGCGGCGATGGCGATCAAGACCGCCAAAAAGCCATATAAAAGGCTATGATTGAAGGCCATGGAAGATATCATAGCGGGGACTCCCTGCTCCTCAACCTTGAGTTGGTCCATGAAATTCCCCACAATAATCCCGTTGTGAATTTCCATAACCTGTACCTGATACTCATCGGGAGATATTCGCGGCGGTATCCGGACGGTCGCCTTAAAAGATTTTTCCGTAACGCTTTTTTGTTCAAAGCTGATTTCTCCGGGGTGAGACGCATAGAGTCCCTGATCCTGTTTTAATTTCAAAAACTCTTGGGCCAGGTCATCCCTTTTTGCCTGGGGCGCTTCTATTTCCATCTGTTTTTTCAAGGATTCGAAACCGATTTCCAATTGTTCCCAGGTTTTTGGCTCCGATGCGGCCAATGCCATCATCCCCTTGGAAGAATACAATAGATAGAGATTCGGAACATTTTTGAAATGCACGTCTCCCATATTCATCCACAAAAGGCCCAATGCTTTTCCTTTCTTTTTCAGGGTTAATGCTTCCCGCTTTCCGCTGACGAGAACCACCACTTCATTTTCGGCGGCAACCTTGCCTGAAACCGTTAATTGTGTGCCATTGAAAAAAGTGCCGATGGCAATGAGATTGGGCTCGTGTTTCGCTTTTACAGACACCATTGAATCTGCGGGCTGAGGACGCCACATGAAAGACGCAATCATGATGATAATGGGTATCCATATTCTATTTCTTATCATTTTAATGCCCCCCCTTTATAGCTAACATAATATTCGGCGTAAGTAAAAGATCCAGAAGCATTTTAACCATAACAATCAAAACCAGAGAAGCCAGAAGGATCTTCAGTTGATCTCCTTTGAGTTTTTTGCTGATTTTGGCGCCAAACTGTGCGCCCAGTGTAGAACCTAAGAGGAGGATCAGGGCCAGAATAAAATCGACGGTGTGATTGCTGTAGGATTGCATGATGGTCACATTCACACAGGTGAAAAGAATCTGAAAAAGGCTGGTTCCGACAACCACATGCATGGGCATCCGCAACAGGTAAACCATCACCGGCACCATAATGAAACCACCGCCGACACCCATAATGGCTGCCAAAATTCCCACAAAAACACCCAATACCAGCGGCATCAGAGCTGACAGTCGAATCCCTGATTTTTCAAAATCGGTTTGCCACGGCAGTTTGCCGATTAATTGTGCGTATTTTGACTCTTTTTGGGGAGCGGTGGCAACGGCCTTTTTCTTTCTTAACGCCTGCAAGCTTTCAATGAACATATACGATCCTACAAAGCCGAGCATCAAAACATAGGTGATCTTGATTAAAAAATCTGCATTTCCCATTTCCCTTAAAACTTTAATAACTTGAACACCCAACGTACCCCCTATAACGCCGCCGATCAAAAGCAAGATACCCATTTTGAAATCGACATTTCCCATTTTGTAGTGCGCCAGGGTTCCGGAAGTAGAAGCGCCGACGATCTGATTGGAATCGGATGCGGCGGCAACAGTGGGAGGGATGCCGATCATAATCAACAGTGGCGTCATTAAAAATCCGCCGCCAACCCCAAAAATCCCCGAAAGAATTCCCACAAGGCCCCCCAAACCAAAAATAAGTAATACATTCACGCTATTCCCTGCGATCGGTAAATACAGGTGAAACATCATCCTCTCCTTTTTCTTGTTGTTTTTACGGTTTTTTCATGCACGACTTCGATGCGGCAATCGATCCTGTGACGGATTTTTTCAAGAAGATCATCAAAATCCTCTAAATGCCCATCTTGAGGGGTTGGTGATCCCACCACCAGCATGGTGATCCTGTTCTCTTTGACGAACTTAACCAATTCATTATCGTATTGGCCATAGGAGATGTAGTAATCTACCGGTATTCCGTCTGCAATCCCCTCTTTGATCAGCGATTCAAGACTTGCCTTCATCGAAGCCTCTACCTGGCGCATTAGGCTCTCCTCTGATCCCTTGGCAGCAGAATTAATAACCAGAAGAAAATAAACTCTGGCTTGTATCCTTTTAGCTAGATTGAGTGCATGAACCGCAGCCCACAAACTTGTTTTTTCGAGATCCAATCCCACTAGAATTTTTTCCATTAAAGCCTCCTTGCCTGAACTCATGAGCAAATTAAGTGCCAGTATGGATAATTTTAAAAAAGGATGAGAAATTAAACACTTGGAAAATATCATAAGAAACTGATATTACATTAAATATAAATGTTGTCAGAGGATGCACTCCCACTGGACATAAAGAGGAAATGAATTTAAGATATGAATAGCAGAGCCTTTCTGTTTCAAATTGAAACATTTGGTAGTAGAATTGATATTATATAACAAAACAAGGTGGTTGAAGCGGATGGGCATTAAAAGAATGTTTCAATATGAAAAACCAGGCCAAAGGGGGATTGAGAGGAATCAGTTTTTATTCAGCAGACCGTATTTTTTCATTTTTCGCCATAATGTGGTGCGGGGCAGGTTAAGTATTTTGCTGCTCAAATTTTTGTTATAATCCGTTTTATCAAGGACTTTGGCAATGTGGAGTTTTTCCATTTCTTCAAGAGCCAGTAATCCTTCGCCTTCGAGGGTATTAAACTCGAGCTTTTGGAGATCCGGAGGCAGGTCCTCGATGTGAATGACTTCGCTTTCGGCAAGGGCAACGGAACGCTGAATAATATTTTCCAGTTCTCGTACATTGCCGGGGAAGTTGTAATGCATCAGAATTTCGAGGGCATGAGATGAAATTCGTCTAATTTTTTTCTCAAAGGGTCGGCTGTATTTTTCGATAAAATAAGAGATCAGCATGGAGATATCATCTTTTCTTTCACACAATCGGGGAAGTCTCAACGTTACCACATTCAGACGATAGAATAGATCTTCACGAAAAGATCCATCACCGGTGGCTTTTTTAATATCCTTGTTGCTGGCGGCAATGAGACGAATATCCAAGTTGACGGGAGTATTACCCCCCACTCGCAATATCTGTTTTTCCTGGATGACATGGAGCAGTCTTACCTGCATGGACGGGGGCATCTCTCCGATTTCATCAAGAAAGAGTGTCCCTCCGTCGGCGGATTCAATGAGACCGATTTTGGTAACCGAGGCGCCGGTAAAGGCGCCCTTTTCATGGCCGAACAACTCGTTACAGATCAATTCTTCCGTGAATCCGCCGCAATTGAAAGAAATAAACGGGCGGTTTTTTCTCGGGCTCAATCTGTGAATCGATCTGGCAACAAGCTCCTTTCCCGTACCGCTTTCACCCTGCAACAGGACGTTGCAATTAACGATAGCAACTTTCTTGATCATGGCGAAGATTTCCTGCATTGCAGAGCTGGTTCCGATAAAGCCTTTTAGAAAATCCTGTCCGTTTACGGTTTTCCGAAGTCGCCGATTTTCTTCCCGAAGTCCTATTTTTTCCTTTGCGCTTCTGGCAAGCAACCGGATTTCGTCCAGCTTGAACGGTTTGGTAACATAGTGGTAGGCGCCTTTCTTAATGGCGCTGATTGCCGAATCGATGGATCCGAAACCCGTAATGATAATGACTTCCACATTGTCATACCGTTTTTTAATTCGGGCAAGAACATCCATGCCGTCTACATCCGGAAGCTTTAAATCAAGAAATATTATATTAAAAGGATCCTGAACCATGCGTCTCCAAAAAGGTTCGGCTTTCTGGAAGGACTCTACACCATACCCGCCTTTTTCAAGGGCCTGTTTGAGTCGGCGACACACCGTTATTTCATCATCGATGACGGCGATTCTAAGCCCCATGATTCGCATCCTTTTCCTCATTTACGGCAATCGGCAGATATATTGAAAACGTAGTCCCTTTATTTGTCTCGCTTTTTACTTCGATATAGCCGCCGTGCGTCCGAATAATACCGTATACCAGGGAGAGGCCCAGACCTGTTCCCCGGCCCACCGCTTTGGTGGTGTAAAACGGGTCGAAGATATTTTTCATATCCTCCGGTTTTATCCCGATTCCCGTATCCGAAAAATCGACTCTTATATAACCATTCGGCCCAGGACCTGTACGAATGGAAATGATATCTTCTCCGGACAAATCCTTCATGGCATGGATAGAATTTATAAGAATATTAATAAAAGCCTGCTGTAAATCCTGGCTTCTTCCTTTGATGGGGGGCAGGTTTTCGCTATCAACTCTTTTTAATTGGATGCCGGTTACCATGATTTGATTTCTTATCAGTTTAATCGTCCGGTTCAAAACCTCGTTAATATTCAATTCCAATAATAACGGACGTTCGGTCCTGGAGAATTCCAACAGATTTTTAACCACATAGCTAGCCCTGTCGGCCTGGGCAAGAATCTCCATCATCATTTCCGAAGCCTCTTCTTTTGTTATCTCCGTGAATTCTTCCATTAAGCTTTCAGTGGTCAGAGAAATATTGTTGAGAGGATTGTTCAGTTCATGGGCGACCCCTGACGTAAAGGTACCAATAGACGCCATCTTTCTCGATTGTAACAATTGTTCCTGCTTTGTTTCCAGTCGTTTAGCCATTTCATTGAATGTCTCGATCAGATGGGTAACCTCATCTTCCCTCCCCGACTCATAAACAATGGGTCTGATTGTCCCTTTTGCCGCCTCCTCGGTCGCCTTTTGCATCAAGGCAACAGGTTTGAGGATTCCCTTGGAAATTAATTGGAGGATCAGCACCATGAAAACGATAAAACTGACCAAGAAGATCAGAGGAATGATCATGATTCTATTTATGGCCTTGTGAATCCGTTGGCGCTTTATCATGATAAGTTTCTTCGCAAAATCGACTATTTTTTTCCCTTTGATTCGGATTGCCTCAACATCCAGTTCACCCTGTTCAGTCTTAACACGTCTCCTATGTTCGTCTAATATGGTTTTGTATCCCTCTAAGTCGCCCTGAAATTCCGAAAACTTATCGGCTCCGACAACGCGCATAACATCTTTTGAAAGTTCACGGGAAAAGTCTTCGATTTTAAAAAAGTAAAATATTGTTTCGTTAAGGCTTTCAATGTCTTTAAAATAAACAAAATTTTTCTCATAGCGCCTCATTTCTAGGACATGGTCGCGGAAATCATCAAATTTTTGGATAAGCTCCATTTTTTCCTGAAGGGAAAATATATAATGGTAATACAGAACATGGAGCGCACCGATGAATGCCAGAGAAACAATTAACAAAACTATAACCTTACTTTTTATTGTTTTCATTACAAAATTACTAAAGCGTGAAAAACCAATTAAACTATCTTCAAAATATAATTTTACAATAAATTAATAGATTAAATATATCACTAAAAAATTTTGCGGGCAAGGCAATAATTGATGGGTGGACCTCATCAGTTTTGTAACGGATTGGTCCTGCAAAAGGAATGTGGCAGTGACCGGTAAATAGTCGTTATGCGGAAGGATTCTACCGGTACGTGGTGTAAAGGAAAGGTTCTGGCGGCCTACAGGATCGGAGTAAAATATATAGTTTTCCAGGTCAAAAACTAAGCCGATATCAAAGATATTTCAGTAATTGTTAAGCTGCCATGAAACGCTTGAGTCCTTCCATCCGAAATCCCAACCATGAGAACTGTCGATTAGATATATTATACTGAAATTTTCGTCTGTTTTGTAAGAAATGAGGAACGGTATTGATGTTAAATTTTATCCAAACACCTAACTTGTTTCTATCACAGGTGTAAATTGCCGTTATTCGTTATGCCGGGTCATAACGAATCTTGTTGATGCATGATTTTGTCAGGGATGGTGGTAATCGGCAGGATAACGGTAAAAATAGTGCCTGCACCCTCCCTGCTGCTTACACTGATACGCCCTCCATGCTTGGCCACAAGTCCCTGAGATACACTGAGGCCCAGGCCCGTGCCTTTTCCTTTTCCCTTGGTTGTAAAGAATGGGTCAAAGATGGAACCTATGATGTGCTCCGGGATGCCTTCCCCTATATCTATTACCTTAACCGCTATATAGTTAGGTTCATCGGCAGGAACTAGCAGAACCTGAATCTTTTTGCCCTTTGAAGATGCATCAACGGCGTTGAGAATGAGATTCAGAAAAACCTGCTGTAGTTGTTGGCTGTCGCCATGGATCCGGGGAAGATTTTCAGCGGTCCGGAAGCTGATCTTGATGCCGGCAAGCTTTAACTGATTTGTGGCCAGGTCGACAGTATCGCGAAGCAACTTTTCCATGTCTAAGGACTCCACCTGAGAGCTGCTTTCCCGTGCAAAGTCAAGAAGATTGCTGATAATCTTCTTGGATCGATCCGCCTCATTTATCACGTCATTTACCATATCAATATGCTCATCTTTATTCATGGTATCATAATCTTCTAAAAGCATATGGGCCGTGATGGTAATGTTGTTTAAGGGATTATTCAACTCATGCGCAACTCCCGCGGTAAGGGTTCCAACGGCTCGCATCTTGTGTGATTGAACAATGGTCGCCTCATGCTCCTCCAATTCCTGTATCATTTGGTTAATAGCAAGGGCAAGGTAAGTAAATTCGTCCCGGTAACGCCGCGTTGGTGTGATCGGCGTGAAATTTCCCGAGGCTATGCGCTGGGCATATGTTGTGAAACGATTTATGTGACCCAAAAGGCGGCCTCCGAGCAAATAGGCGACAAACATGAGGAAAATGAGCAGGAATATGAGGGAGTATATATGCAGATTACGAGAAAGTTTAAGGAGACTTGTTAAAGATGCCCTCTCTTTTTGTATCAGATCCTGGGCAAAGGCAATCAGCTTCCGTCCGTATTCTCTTAATTTTACCTCAATCTCCTTTTTGGTTAAGTGGAATTCCGGACTAAGCATGGTGCTTCGATCTGTTTTTAAAAGGCGATCCAGGAGATTCTGGTAGTCATTGATATTTGAAACAATGCTTGATATGATGCGTTCATGTTTATCTTTACCTAAGATCTTTTTGAGTTCGTCCCTGTTGTGATCGAGGATATTTTTAGCATGATAAATATTTTCCATGGCGTCGCTCAGATTGGTTCCATAAAGGAAAAAATTCTTTTCAAAGCGCCGGGCCTGTGATATTTCCAAGGTAAAGTCGTTGGTTATTTCAAGGAAGCGTAGTTTTTTTTCCACCTGAGCATTGGTTATTATGAGCGTCACTGCTGTTCCCAAAGCAATTAAAAAAACTAAAGAAAAGCATAAATACATCAAAAACCGCATACTCAGGTGTTTTCGGCCCAAAAGAGCTTTGCGGGCAACTTCAATGGACTCAATGCGATCGTAATGCCCCTCTAAAATTTTGGGTTCTTTTTTCTTCCCGTTTTCCATATGCACAATTTACTGACTCATTTTGTTGCCGTAATTGAAGTGTCCGGATCAAAGGTCAGTCGTTACCGGCGTCGGATGCATTGAAATCGATTGGTGATCCTAAGGCTTTGGCTGCCTTGGCAATAATCTGTCTTAGGTCATCCGGCTTGAAAGGCTTGGCAATGAAATCAAAGGCGCCTTTTTCCATTGCTTCTCGGGCCACTGCCATCATCGCATAGCCGGTAATCATGATCACCTTTGTACGGCCGGACTTTTTAACAACATGTTCCAGTACCTGTAAGCCATCGATATGATCCATGCGAATATCCGTAACCACTATATCGAATTCCTTTTCGTCAATACGGTCTAAGGCCTCCTTAGGGCTAACAAAGATCTCCACTTGACAACCGATCTTGGCTAAGGCCGGTTTAAGCCTCTTACCAACAATCGGTTCGTCATCCAGAATAAGAACATCCAGACGTTCAGACATGACTGCCTCCTTATGGTAAAATTACCACCCGGATATGAGGTGGCTTGTTTTATTGGTCCTAATCCGATCAAATCGGAAAAATGTCTAAAGTTCAAATTTACCGAAACCATCAACTTTGAACCTCAAACGGTTACGTTAAGTTCAATGATGCGGTCTGAAAGTATACAAATTCAGGGCTCCTGAACTGGCGTAAATCTGAATGCAACATCTTCTATTAAACACTGAACTATGAGCTAAAATAAAAAATGAACGTCCAACATCGAACATCCAACGTCGAACATCGAAGGACTGTACACCTTCGGTGTTTCAATTTTATAATCTAATAGAGCGAAGCGATATCCTTATTCGACGTTCGATGTTGAGCGTTCGATGTTCGATGTTCAAATTGTTGCACCTGAAATTACGACCGAGCTTTCATAACACCTTGAAAATACATACATAGGTCAGGAGTTCTGAAATTAGCGGTTGCTCTCAACCGCCTGTCTGAAGATGTCCTTGAACACATGTACCTCAACGAGGCCAACATCTTTAATCTCTCCTGCCAATTTCTTGATGGTCTCTGTTTTCTTTCGTTTATCACGTTTCAAGGCTCTGGTTTCCACTATTACTGTGGAGCCATTTGCCTGTACCTTGACGTCGGAGAATTTTTCCATGAGAACCGCACGGACCCTGCCAGCCAATTCCTTGTCCCTGAGACATTTTATAGAATAGGTCATAGGCTCAAACTTTCTGTAGCCCACCGTATCGATAACGGTCTTGACCGCCTCGCCCGGTTCAATTTGGTTCAGACTGATTACAAGATCATAACCGGAAGGTTCGTTCTCATCCACGTTAAAGCTGGCAAGGGACCAACGCTTTTTGAGTGCCCCCCGTTTTTTAATCAGGCTTTTCGCTTTTTCCCTGGCAACATTTTCCTGAGCTGCTATCTCACTGATAAATTCTTCGGGATCCGAAAGAATTCGCACTTTAAGGGCATGGGAAACCCCAAGAACATAAAGGTGTGCTGCCAGACCATGACACACCACGTTATCCTCTGAGATCCGGCTTAAAGTAGCCTCCTGGATGTAGGCCAGATAAAGGTTCCTAAGTTTCGAGGATAAACCCATGAAAGATGGGGGTTCTTCCAGTGCTCTGATCAGTTTGTCCTCCGGAACATTGTATTTTTCGGAAACCGATTTTAAAAGTTCCCGGTCCACACAGGCATAGCCTGCGGCCTCTGCGACCTTCTCTGAAATTTCTCGGCCGGTCTTATAAGAATCCGAAGCGATGATTATAATAGACATGATATCATCCTCTCTAT
>RCNB010004524.1_pt1 | contig 17475 bp, 20 predicted proteins | sample 2041321 | NCBI WGS metagenome assembly RCNB01 (sample SAMN09708232, study PRJNA481090) | Marine sediment metagenome, whole genome shotgun sequencing project. | reverse complement strand
TACCCGGGTCACGGCACCTTCCTGCTGGGGGACGCCACGGCTCACCTACTGCAGTACGACGCTAAAATGAACGCCGCCTGGACCACGATAATCACGAGCGTTGGGTAACCACATGGAAGAGAACCGGCAACAGATAATCCCCAACCCAAGCCTTGGGGAAGCGGAGACGGTTGTAAAGTCAGGTATATCCAGGCATAGGACAGTCGTGATCGTCGGTGAGTGCACCGTTGACTATGATGGGAGGGCCAGCAGCAAGCTGGAGTCGGGGGAGAGGCTGGTAATCTTCAAGCCTGATGGCTCGGCGTTGATACACCGTCCAAAGCACTATTCGCCTGTAAACTGGCAGCCCTCAGGCAGTATATTTAACACGAAACTGCTGAAGGAGGGATTGGTGGTGCGTGTCTTCCGCAGAAAGGAGAACGAGTCCATGGTCATCACGTTCACACGTCTGCAGATGGTGGCCGTGCTTGACCTGGTGGACAACGGGGAGTTCAACCTGTATGCTTCCGAGAAGGATATGCAGGAGGCTATTCTTTTCAAGCCCGATATCCTTGAGCCGGGGTTCCGTCCTATGACCAAGGAGATGGCCGTGGACCCGGGGTTCATCGATATCATCGGCTATGACTCGGATAACACCCTGACCGTGGTGGAGATCAAGCGGGTCAAGGCCCCCGTGGACGCCGTTGAGCAGCTGAGAAAGTACATGGACGTTATCGACATGGACGCCAACAGGGAGGTGAGGGCCATCCTTGTGGCCCCAGAGATATCCGATAACGCGAAAGAGCTTCTGGATGAGTACGGTTACGAGTTCAAGGCCCTTTCCCCGAAGGAGTGTAGCGAGATCCTGAAGCAGAAGAAAGGAACGCCGCTGACAGCCTTTTTTGAGTGATTTTTCTGGTTATTCTTTTAATCAAAAAGGTAGGGGTAAATGCCCCTAGATTATCTCTAAATCTCGGCCTATTTTCTCTATTTTCCCAATGACGGAGTCAAGCTGTTCCGTAGTCAGCTTTGCGTGCATCTGGGCCCTGATCCTCGATAATTCTCGTGCAACCATGGGGAAAACTATGGGCACCACGAAGACGCCGTCCTCGTAGAGCCTGTCTGCCAGGGCTTTGGCCTTATGGCTCTCGCCGACGATTATAGGTATGATGGGTGTCTGGCTGTTGCCCGTGTTGAAACCCAGGTCCTCCACCGCCTTCTTGAAGTAGTTGGTGTTCTTCCAGAGGTTCTCGACGTGCTGTGGCTCGTTCTCGAGGACATCTATGGCGGCTATGGTTGCTGCGGCAACCGCGGGCGGGTGTGAGCTGCTGAGGAGCCATGTTCTGCTCTTGTTGTATGCAAACTTTACCAGGCTATCCGAGCCCGATATGTGTCCTCCAATGGTGCCGTATGCCTTGCTGAAGGTACCCATCTCGACGTGGACGTCATGATGTGTTAGGTCGAAATGGCTTACGACTCCCCTCCCCTTCTTCCCGAGGACTCCTTCCCCGTGGGCGTCGTCGACATATATCATGGCCCCGTGCTTTGAGCCGTGTTTAGCCACCTGGTCAAGGGGCGCTATATCCCCGTCCATACTGAAGACGCCGTCGGTGATGATGAGTATCCTCCTGTAGCCCTTCTTCTCGGCTTCCTCGAGCTTCTCGGCGAGGTTCTCCATGTCGTTGTGGCTGTAGACTGTTCTCTCTGCTCTTGATAGGCGTACGCCGTCGATTATGCTGCCGTGGTTCAGCTCGTCGCTGATGATGAGGTCCTCTTTGCCTACAAGCTGGGGGATCAGTCCGCTGTTGGCCATGAAGCCCGTGGGGTAGGTGAGGCTTGCCTCGGCGCCCTTGAACTTGGCGAGGCGCTCCTCTAGCTCTACGTGGACGTCCATGTTACCGCTGATGGCTCTGACGGCCCCCGATCCGACGCCGTACTTCTCGATGGCCTCAGACGCGGCCTGCTTGAGCTTGGGGTGGGTTGCCAGGCCCAGGTAGTTGTTGGCGCATAGGACGAGCACGTCCCTACCGTCTACCTTGGTCACCGGCTCGCTTGCGCCCTGCAACTGTTTTAACCGCCAGTCCAGTGCCTTGTCTACTAGTTCCTGATACTCCTTTCCCAGGAAGCCTGTGGGGTCTCTCATGGTATTACCTTCAATTGTTGGAATGCAGTTGGGCGTTTATTTTTATCTATTCGGCTGGCTGGCCGTGTGGGGTATCGGTGTTCTCGCTCCTGTCACTGGTCATAACGAAAAAAATATTTTTTTGTCTCGTGATTCTGGGATGAAGGCGTTTTTATGGCGTTTGGTAACCCGTTTTCTGGTTCGGGTGTTTATAAGAGGTAACGGTTTTATGCCGAGTGTGCTAGTTTAGCTTGGTTCTAATGAGTGGAGACATTAGGAGGGTAATGGTAACAGGAGCTCTGGGTCAGATCGGTTCTGAGCTGGTGCCTCACCTTCAGCGGCGTTTCGGGGCTCAAAACGTTATTGCATCTGATATCAAAGAGCCGGATGACGGTTTTTCTGGGTCATATGAGAGGCTTGATGTCCTAGATTTCGATGAGTTTAGGCGTCTGGTTAGGGAAAATGATGTTGATGAGGTCTATCACTTGGCCGCCATCCTCAGTGCTACTGGTGAGTTGAAGCCTGATCTTGCCTGGGACGTGAACATCAACGGTTTCAGGAACGTCCTTGAGGTGGCCAGGGAGGGGCTGATCGATAAGATTTTCCATCCCAGCAGTATTGCGGCTTTTGGGTCTGAGACTCCCAGGGTTAACACTCCCCAGAACACGGTTTTGACCCCCAGGACCATGTACGGGGTTACAAAAGTGACGGGGGAGCTCCTTGGCAAGTACTACTTTGAAAAGTTCGGGGTCGATGTAAGGGGCATTAGGCTGCCCGGTGTCATTAGTAACGTCGCTCCGCCCGGTGGTGGGACCACTGATTACGCCGTGGAGATCTTCTATGAGGCCCTCAAGAAGGGGAGCTATGTCTGCTTCCTTAGACCCGATACTACGCTGCCCATGATTTACATGCCTGACTGCTTGAAAGCGTTCGAGGCGCTCATGAACGCTCCGTCTGAAAACCTCATTCACCGCACTAGCTACAACTTGGCTGCCCTCAGTTTCAACCCCGCTGAGCTCGCCGCGGAGATTCAGAAGCATAAACCTGAGTTTACGATCACATATGAGCCAGATTTCAGGCAGGAAATAGCCGATTCTTGGCCCCTCAGTATCGATGACTCATATGCCAGGATGGAGTGGGGCTGGTCCCATGAATACGATCTTGAGGCAATGGTGGACGACGTGGACGACATGTGTTTCGTCCTCATGGCAAGGTATGAGAAGGGTGAAATCTAGTCCTTTTGTCTCAGAATTCTGAGACAAAACCCCTGTTTTTCACGGTTTTCGGGGCTTTGACGTAAAACGCCTGAAAAATATTGTTGAAGCAAAATATACGTTAAAACACGAGACAACTTTTCGTCACTTACCCTGGGGTATTTTAGCAGAAAATGTGTTGAAAAAACGGGGTTTTCCCGTGATTTATTCTAAACCTCTGGGTTCACGATGTCCGGCGGTTTTTCTCCCTTGAGAGCCGCTACGAGGTTTGTGGCCGCCTTCATGGCCATGGCGAGCCTTGTATCTGTGGTGGCGCTCCCTATATGTGGGGCCACAATGACGTTATCCAGCTCCAGCAAGGGGTTATCGTGCTCGGTGGGCTCATTGTACAGCACATCAAGCCCTGCGCCCGCGATCCATTTCTCCTTCAATGCCTTAGTCAGTGCCTTTTCGTCGATAACTGGGCCTCTTGCAGTGTTTATGAGGAAGGCTGTGGGCTTCATGAGCTTCAACTCCCTCTCTCCGATCAAGTGCCTTGTCTCATCGTTGAGGGGCACGTGGAGGCTCACAAAGTCGGCTTCCTTCAGCAAATCATCGAATTCCCTGTACTCCACGCCGAGGGTTTTCTCCTTCTCTGGGCTAGGGTTTCTGTTGTGATAAATGACGTTCATTTTGAAGCCCTTTGCCCTCGGGACCATCCCTTGACCAATTCTGCCGAGGCCTACTATTCCAAGGGTCTTCCCTGTCACATCTGATCCCAGGAGCATCTTCGGACCCCAGGCCTTGACCCATTTTCCGTCCCTGACAAACTTGTCGACCTCCACTAACCTCCTGCTAATGGCCATCATCAGCATGAAGGCGCAGTCAGCCGTAGAATCGTTCAGTACACCTGGGGTATTTGTTACAATTATGCCTCGTTCCGTTGCGTCGGGCACGACGATGTTGTTGTATCCCACGGCGTAATTGCTCACGACTTTGAGGTTTTTACCTAGATCCATCAGTTCTCCATCTACACTATCGGTGAGCATTGGGAGTAGTCCATCGACGTCTGCTATTTTCTCTTTGAGAAGTTCTCTCGGGATTGGATCGTTTTCTCCATCGAAAACCTCGACATCAGCCACGGACTTAATCAAATCGATAGCTTGGTCAAAGAATTTTCTCGTTACATATACTTTGGGCTTTGGCATGGCCTTTCTGGTATGTTTTATCCGTCCTTTGGGTATATTGTTTTCCGTGATCAGTTTTTTTCTGATCAGATACATTAATATTCAGGAAATTCCTGAATATAGATTAGTGGTTAAAATGGTCAAAAAAGACAAGTCCAAACCCCCAAACCGAGATGAATTGGAGAATATATTCGAGAAAACACTAAGGCCACTACAGAGCAGAAACGCCCGCCACATATTCCTGATCCTGAGGGACTCAGAAAGAGAGTACCTAACAACCTATGATATGCAGCCTATTCTCGAAGAGCAAGAGAACAAATTAAGTAAAGTCGAGCTCAACAACTGGCTGAGCGCCCTCCAGGAGGTAGGACTTGTCCGAAAGGCCTCAGAGCGTGGAAAACCCACGACTTTGCCGTATAACAAGCGCTACACGTTTGATCTATGGAAATTAACACAAAAAGGCCGAGAAACATCGTTCCAACTGGATGTTTTCAGAGGAAATACCCCTATCCAGGTAAGGGAGAAAGTGGTCGAGAAGACTATAGAAAAAATCGTTGTAAAGCCTGTTGAGAAAACAATTGAGAAAGTCGTGGAGATGACAAAGTTCCCAGAGCTAGAGGAATCAAGCTTTGAAGACCTCGACAAGATAAGATCCCTGTCGACGCATCTCCTACTGATGAACGCCCTATGCGGGAAAGAATCAATGGACCTATGGAGCCTATCGGAGCATACCGGGTTGACTCCTGAGAATATCGTAGAGTTCATAGAATACCAGGCAAAGTTTTCATCAAATACCCTATACCTTTTGGCCGAAATGCCTATGGGTCTTCGGGGAAAAATAATGCGAACCCTTGGCCTAAGTCCGAGGAAGAACTACACTATATCGCTGAGTTCTGAGGGTAAGCAGACCTCTTCATCCCTATCCTCCTGAGCCCCCCTTTTGCCGATTCGGTCTATCTGGAAACCTAGTGAAAATTGGGACACAAATCACGTCCAAAGTGTTGAAGGTACCTTTACTATAAGGCGTAAAACATCCAATTGTATAAACTACACAAATAGAGCAATTTATATGCCCTATGTGGGCTATTTTTAACCGTTTATTCATGACGGTGGATTTTATATATAAAGTATGAAAAATGGTTTGGACGCAAACCCTATCCATGAATTTTTTGGGCTTTTTTTGATTGAAAGTAGCCGCGAAGACGCACCTTTTTATCTCTAGGAGCTAAGGGAGGGGGTGTAGATGACTATGGCACTGGAGCTAAGGGATGAGCTGTTGCCTAATGGCGTTCGATTGATAACTGAGCATAACCCTGCATCGCTAAGTATGAGCTTTGGATTTTGGGTAAACGTAGGCTCTAGGGATGAGGGGGCTGAGCTTGAGGGTGGAAGCCACTTCCTTGAGCACCTACTTTTCAAGGGCACCCCGACTAGGTCAGCTGGCGAAATATCCTCTGTAATTGAGAACCTTGGAGGCTACATGAACGCGTTTACTGATCGTGACATGACTACCTATATAGCAAGGACAAGGGCAAAGGATCAAAGCATCGCAACAGAGGTCCTATCAGACATGCTGCAAAACAGTGTGCTGGACCCAAAAGATGTGGAGATGGAGAGGCAGGTGATTCTTGAGGAAATCAAGCGTGTTCAAGACGATCCTGAAAGTCTCATACACGAGCTATACACGAAGAACATTTGGAAGGGTAATAGAGCCGCTCACTCCATTACAGGGACTTTCGATACCATATCCAAGATGTCGGTAGAGTCAATCAAGGACTATTACAATGGAAACTATGGCAAGGTCATCGCAGTGGCAGCAGGTGCTGTAGACCACGAAAAGATGGCAAATGACCTCACATCTTTCATACAAAAAGGTCTAGGTAAATCAAGTAAAAACCGTGTGAAGCCCGAGCACTTACCCGGGAAAAATATCGTGGAAAGAGACTCGGGACAAGTCCAACTTGCTATCGCGTATCCGGGCGTTCATTACGGGCATGATGACGGCGCTGCAATCACTATTCTTTCCAGTTACCTTGGCGTGGGCTCAAGCGGCAAGCTATTCCAGGAGGTAAGGGAAAAGCGTGGGCTGGTCTACAGTATCTTTGCCTATAACCAGAGCCTTGAGGACGTGGGGGCATTCGTCGTGTTGGCTGGCACGAGCAAACAGAACGTAGGCGAGGTGGTGGAGGTGACCATGAACGAGCTAGAGTCATTGAAACAGGGACTTGCCCCAGATGTCCTTGAGACCGTGAAGCAGAAGACTATCGGCATGTTCATCCTAGGCTCGGAGAGTAACCAGAGGAGGATGCACCAGATAGGCGTGTCAACGCTGAGGCTGGATAACCCAAGGACGGTTGACGAGATAGTCAAGTTGCTTGAGGCCGTTACTGTCGAGGACATCGCCCGAGTCGCGGATCGCACATTTAACATAAACAAGATGTCATTAACGGCTTTAGGCATGTCTGATGTCGACTCAGAGGGCTTGGAGAAATATTTCTCCTAATCCTCGAAATAATACCCGTAGTTGCGAGCAACATTTGCTCGTTTACCCTGGGGTATTTTAGTAGAAAATGTTCGCTAAAACCGAGGTTTTTAGCGTGTTTTTTAAGAGTATGAAAATGGCTTGGGTTTATCCTAAAAGGCGGCTTTTTGTCCCAGTATGCTGAGACAAAACCTTAGTTTTCAGTGCCTCTAAGGGCTCAAGAGCACTATGAAGTCTATCACCAAGATAATCATATCCAAACCCAGATTATCATGATAAAAATTACGTTAAAAGTCTAGGGTAATTGAAAAGAAAATACGAGTTAAGGAATTAAATCTCGAGGATCGCGCCCTTGTCGGCGCTTGTAACGAGCTTGGCGTACCTCGCAAGATAACCTGTTGTCACCTTCGGAGGCATGGGCTTCCACTCAGTCTTCCTCTTGGCAAGCTCCTCATCGGAGACATGCAGATGCAGTTTCCTGCCAGGCACGTCTATGCTTAACTTGTCCCCGTTCTTGATCAAGGCTATTGGTCCACCGACGGCTGCCTCTGGACTGATATGACCGATACATGGCCCACGACTTGCGCCGCTGAACCTACCATCAGTCAGCAGCGCTACCTTGTCTAGACCATAGCCCATAACTGCGCTGGTGGCGGCGAGCATCTCACGCATACCCGGTCCACCCTTGGGACCCTCGTACCTGATGATGACGATATCGCCGTTCACGATCTCGCCTGCGTGGATAGCCTTCAATGACTCCTCCTCCGTGTCGAAGCACTTGGCAGTGGCAGAGAACTCCCACATAGAGGGGTCGATTGCAGCCAGCTTGGCCACCCCACCGCCCGGTGAGATGTTGCCCCTCATGATGGCGATCCCGCCTGTCTCGTGGATTGGGTTCTCAAATGTTCTGATGACCTCGTCGTCGTGGATCAGCACACCCTCAAGGTTTTCCTTCAATGTCTTGCCTGAAGCAGTGACGACGCTTGTGTCCAGCTTGTCTCCAAGCCTCTTCAGAACCCCTGGGATTCCTCCAGCCGAGTGGAGGTCAACAATCTTGAGCGGTCCTGCCGGCGCCATGTTGATGAGGTGTGGGGTGTCTTTGCTGATCTCGTCGAACAGGTCCAAGGGTAGATCAATTCCGCACTCATCTGCGATTGCCTTGAGGTGTAGAACCGTGTTTGTGCTTCCGCCCAATGCCATGTCTGCTGCAATTGCGTTCCTGAACGCTGCCTCGGTCATGATCTTTCTTGGGGTGATGCCCTTCTCAAGGAGTTCAATTATCTTCTCGCCGGCTTCCTTGGCCAGCTTTGCCCTTTCCATCCCTGTCGCGTTGGCCGTTGCCATGTATGGCAGGGTCAACCCGATGCTCTCGATGAGGCACTGCATGGTGTTGGCCGTGAACATTCCTCCACAGGCTCCTGGCCCACAGCAGATGTCCTCAAGGTACTTGACCTCCTCGTCGCTGATCTTGCCGCCAACGGCTAGGCTTGCTGCCTCGAAGAGCTCCTGTACCGTGATTGTCTTGTCTTTGAAGTGCCCCCACTTGGGGCACCCTGGGTCCATTGGTCCTCCAAGAACAAAGATGGTTGGGATATCCAACCTGGCAGCTGCCATCATCATGCCTGGGTCGATCTTGTCACAGGTGGTGATGCATACCATTGCGTCAAAGCCGTGTGCCGTAACCATGACTTCGATGCTGTCAGCGATGAGCTCCCTGCTGGGCAGGCTCATCTTCATACCCTCATGTCCCATGGCGATGCCGTCACAGACCGCGATCGTGTTGAATTCACGGGCTAGCCCACCTGCCGCTGCGATTCCAAGCTTTACCTGATCTGCGATGGGGTTAAGGTGCACGTGACCCGGGTTGATCTCGGTGTAGCTGTTCACGACGGCGATGAGGGGCTTTTTCATGTCTTTCTCGGTTGCTCCGGTTCCCTTGAGGAGTGCGCGGTGGCTTATTCTCTCGGGGCCGTCGTAAACAAGGCCGCTCTTATGTCTCGGATTATAACTCATATCCTCTGAGACACGACGACACTTTATAATATTAATGGGAAACCGTTTGTGAATAAGAAAATGGTAGGTTTACCACTTCTCGTGGTGGACCCGTTCCTCTTTGTATCTGTTTGATGGTGGTTTTTCCTCGTCCGGTACGCCTACCGCGATAACGCATAGCGGGTAGATGGTCTTAGGCAGATCGAGTAGTTCCCTGACCTTGTAGACGGGGTCGTCGTTGGGGTAGAGTCCGCACCAAGTTGCTCCATAACCCATGGCGTGAACCGTCAGTAGGATGTTCTCTACGGCTGCCGAGCAGTCTTGCTGCCAGAAACCTGGGCACGTCTGAAGCTCGGGGTCTGCGCAGACAATGATTCCAAGGGCTGCGTTCTTCAGCATGCTTGTGTATGGCTGGATCTCCATGATCTTCTCATGGGTCTCCTTGTTCTTTGATACGACAAAGTGCCATGGTTGCTGGTTGCACGCCGATGGGGCCGCCATAGCTGCCTCTAGCATTGTCTTGATGTCGGCGTCCGGGATGTCGTCACCTGTGAACTTGCGGATGCTTCTCCTGCCTAGAATGATGTCAATGAATTCCTGACTCATGGGCTTACCTGAAAGGTCGGGTTTCTTAAATGATTCGAAGAAGGGAGGTTAGGAGAGGACCTTGTTGATTCCTAGTTGTTTGAATATTGAACGAAGGGCCTCTACTATTGTTGGATCTATCAGTGTTATTGCCTTTGTAATTACATAGACTTCCTTGGGGAATAATGTACTACTCATTCATTTTCACCTCCAGTAAACTGTTTCATCCCTCTTGTGCGTGAACTTGACTCGGCGATGATCTGGTTGTATGCGGATAGGACGTCGCTGTCTATGGTTTTCTGGAACGTGTCGAAGTACCATGCTAAAATGTTGTAGGGGTTGAACTGGGTGTTTACTTCCTGTAGGTATGTGGCGAGGATTAATGCTACTTCTCTGAAATGTAGTGAGCGGTACACGATGTCGTTGTAGTTGAAGCGCTCGTTTTCGAGTCCCGAGATCTGGTTTTTGACGTCATCTAAAACTGACCTTAGCTTCTTGTCGATCTGTATGGTCGTTTTATCGGACATGTTATAGATCTCTTATAGTTTACTAATAAGAGATCTATAATAATACTATAAATATGTTATGGATAAGTGGATTTTTTTACCACTTGTTCCAGTGAACTCTCTCCTCGTTGTAGTTCTCACGGGGAGGCTTCTTAACCGTAGTCACGCCTAATGACACGATTCCAAGAGGAGTAACGTGGCCAGGGACCCCGAACAGGTCTTTGGTCCCCTTGATCAGTGCCTCACTTGGATGAACACCCAACCAGACAGCCCCATAGCCCATGGCGTGTGCCGCTATCAGTATGTTCTCAATAGCTGCAGCGCAGTCATGTATCCAGAAATCCGTGTCCTGAACAGCGTTATCGCCGAGAACAACTATCGCGTGGCTAGCCTGCCCCAGCATCTTGGAGTACCCGTGGTACTCGGGTACCTTGTCCAGCACCGCCCTGTCATCGACAACGATAAAGTGCCAAGGCTGCTTGTTGTGGGCGCTTGGCGCGTTCATAGCGGCCTCCAGCAAGTTCTTGATGTCCCCTTCCGGGATCTTCTCGCCCGTGTACTTCCTAATACTTCTCCTACCCATAATCGCCTTCAATGCTTCCATATCAATCACCCAAAAAGGATACAAGCCTCTATATCAAACATAGGCTCATGAGCCCGCCCCGGAAGAGCCGCGTAAAGGACAGGTACAACGAGCTGGGCGGGGAACTGTACGATGTCCGGTACACAGAGGAACAGATGGAGAAGTACGAGCATGTTTTTGCTCATCTGGATAGGGGTAAAACGTTAGATAATGGCTGTGGCACGGGGCTTTTTCTACCATATCTTGACGAACACTCGGTGGGGCTTGATCTCTCATCGGAATTGTTGAGGCAGGCACGTGGAAGGGTTGGAAAACGCCATCTTGTCCAGGGGGACTCGGAGAACTTGCCGTTCAGGGCGGTTGTCTTCGATAACATGGCCTCTGTCACGGTTATTCAGAACCTGCCTGACCCGAAACATTTTTTTGGTGAGTCATCGAGGGTCGTTAAAAACGGTGGAGTCCTAGTTGTCAGCTCGCATAAACGTGTCTACTCCAAAAATGAGTTCAAGAGGCTGATGGGAACAGGTGGGATGTATGTAATTATCGTGAATACAGTCGAAAACATCAACGACTGGATAGCTGTGATAAGGAACACCCGATAAATGAAGATCAAATAGTATAGTTCAGAAGGTTTTTATAGGCTGCACCTCGCAATTGTATTAAATCCAGAAAAGGTGCAATACTTGGAACCAAGAAGAAAACCATTGAATGTTTTGATGAAATCAAATGGAAGTAACGTAGAAATAGCACTCAAAGGAAGGGGCTCTTACAGGGGAAAACTGGTCCGCGCTGACGGATACATGAACATGATCCTCAAGGACTCTCGTGAATATGATAAAACCGGGCTTGTAGCCAAGTACGGTGACATTTTCATCAGGGGTAACAACGTGGTTTACATTGTCATCGATCCCAAAACACTCGCGCCGGGCGAGTAACCTATTCCCCTAGAACACGTTATAACTCACTAAAGCTTCTCAGTGATAGTTGATCCGGATGAAAGTGGTTGTTGCCGTAACAGGAGCATCAGGGACGATTTACGCCAAGGGATTCCTAAAGGCAGCCAAGGAACACGTCATAGAAACGCATCTAATTATCACTGATTCCGGTGAGATGGTTGCAAAACACGAGCTTGGAGGTATCGATGGGCTCGTCAAGCTCGCCCACTCGGTTTATGATCACAAGGACCTGCTAGCAGGGATAGCTAGCGGAAGCCATGATGTTGACGCGATGGTCATAGTTCCCTGTACTATGAAATCCGTTTCCGCGATCGCCCATGGATTCGCGGACAACCTTGTAACGAGGGCAGCTGATGTCCAGCTCAAGGAAGGCAGACCGTTGATTCTGGTTCCTAGAGAGACCCCTGTTCACGCGATCCATCTTGAGAACATGGCCAAGCTGGCTCATATGGGGGCGGTAATCCTCCCAGCTATGCCGGGGTTCTACCATGACCCCAAAAGCGTTCAAGACCTCGTCGATTTTATCACTGGGAAGATCCTCGACCAGCTGGGCGTTAAAAATAAAATGTACAAGAGATGGGGATCAGACTAATCCTTTGAGCTCTTTTCCAATCTGTTCAAGGTAAGACAGCATGAAATCGTGACGTTTTTCGGCCATCTCTTTCGCCATGTCCGTGTATAGCATGTCCTTGAGTTTGAGCAGCTTCTCATGGAAGTGACTGATAAAGTCCTCAATGGGCCTACTGTGCTCAACCCCGTACTGGGCGGCCCTGTATACCCCCACCGCCCCCATGGCATCAAGCTTATCGGCGTCGCTTAGGATGCGGGCCTCAAGGGTCTTCGCCTCACCTCCTGCCGAGAAACTATGAACCTCGATGGCGTGTACGACTCCCTCGATGATCGCTAGGTCCCATACCCTGTCCATCAGTATCTTCCTAACCTGTAAGGCGCCGTGTGAGGCGTGGTCATCATTGGTTCGCCCGATATCATGTAAAATAGCTGCAGGCATCAGCACAGCCATGTCTGCGTTGTACTCAATACCTATTACCTCACATAGTTGTATGACTCGCTCGGTATGGTCATACCCGTGGCACCCGTTGGGCTCCTGCCTCGCCCTTGAAATAGGCTCACAGCTTCTCTATCCTGGACTCCCTGCCCACGTTGACGGACAGGACTCCCTTATAGCTGCTGATGAAACAGTTTATGAGTTTAACTTTGTCGCCTGGCTTGACGCTTTCAAGCTCTGATATTGTCTCGTTCCAAACGGTGAGCTGCCTTGAGGTCACGTCATCCTGGATCATTCCCTCGACTAGTGTGTGCTTTTTACCTCTGTGGGTCTCTACTTCCCTGGGCTCCTCCAGACTTGTGATGGTAACCTCTAGGTCCAACTCCTCCATTCCGGGCCGCAACTCTCCGAGGTTCATTTTCGATGCCTCGAATAACGTTTTAGGCGATAAAAGGGTATACCCAGTTCGCCTTTTTATGCTCAAAGAATAATGATAAAACGCTGAGGAGCACCATTATCCATGATGAGCCACGTACTGGAGTGCCTGGAGTGCGGATACGGGTCCAAGGACGATAACCCGGTCACGATTTGTCCACACTGCGGAGGTTTGATGGAGTACAGGCTCGTCATCGACAAAGTAAAGTTCAATGGTCCGCTAACATTTTGGCGGTACAGACCAGTCCTGCCGAGGGTATCCAAGACTGTGAGCCTCGGCGAGGGGGGCACACCACTGCAGAAAGCCGAGAGACTGGCCGAGTCGCTCGACTTCAAGAACCTCTACCTCAAGGACGAGACAAGGAACCCCACCAATAGCTTCAAGGACAGGTCGGCCAGCCTCATCATCTCAGACGCAAAGAGTAGGGGCTACGACTCAGTGATCTGCGCAACCACTGGTAACCATGGCGCATCAATCTCTGCATATTCAGCCAGGGTAGATATCAGCTGCAACCTAGTTGTACCTAGTGTAGCTGACATGGGTAAGCTGGCCCAGATGATGATGTACGACGCAAAGATCGTCCAGAAAGGGGAAAGCATCGAGGAGGCCATCGACAGGGCCAGGGAGCTCGAGGAGGAGATGAACTGGTACCAAGCAACAACGGAGCTGAATCCTTTGTCTATTGAGGGTCTCAAGACCATCAGCTACGAGATAGTGGAACAAGAGGAGGTCCCAGATTGGGTTATAGTGGCCATGGGAAGCGGGGCAACCCTTCATGCCGTCTGGAAGGGCTTTATGGAGATGGAAATGCTCGGAATAATTGACAGGAGTCCTGCCTTGATTGGGGTCCAGGCTGTTGGATGTGCGCCGATCTCTCGGGCTTACTCCGAAGGGTCCAGTGAGCCTGTTAAGGTAGAGAACGGTGACACAAAGGCGTCTGCGATCAGGGTCAAGGAGCCCTTATACGGAAAACTAGCATTGGACGCCATCAGAGACTCCAATGGCTTCGCCGTCTCGGTATCCGATGAGGATATGGTCGAGGCGGGAAGGGAGATCGCGGGTAAGGAGGGTATATTCGCGGAGCCTGCGTCATCGGCCCCCATCGCTTGCCTGAAACTTGAGGAGGTACAGGCGAGGATCAACCCCGATGCAAAGATTGTATGCCTCGTTACAAGTAGCGGTTTGAAGACCGATGATATCCTACGGAACCTAACCAAGAGAAAGAAGGCGCCAAGGTTGGGGTCAATCCACGAAGGAAAAGATACTGAAGATCATCGAGCAGAATCCCACCTACGGTTACGCCATCTGGAAGAGCATGGGCTTGGACATGACGATAGGAGCAGTGTACCAGCACCTCACGGACCTGGAGAAGAGGGGGTTGATTAAATCAACACCAGTGGGAAAGAGGAAGAATCTTGAGATAACCGAACGTGGAAAGAGGGCTCTCCAAGCTCTTGATGACCTGCAAGTATTGCTCTAATATCGCGCTCCAAATTCTATTTTCTGATACGCGCGTGGTAATAGTTTGTCTAGCGCGCGTTAGAACTATTTAGAGTTATTCTCCGACTTTGTCTCTTCTTCATCGTCTAGAGAAATCTCTCTTTTTTTAATATTAATATCAGTTAATCGTTCAATATACGGTGAGAACCCGTTTTGGATTAGTAATTCTTCGAAACTAATGCTCATAGATTGTTTGCCAAAAATATTACGACATTGATCATTGCTACAAAACAATCTAGTTGATCCTTTTGAGATCAACTGTCTCATCTCTTCAGGAGTTAGATCTACCACATAGGATTGGTCACACTTTGGACATTTAATGGATATTTTTTCGCTTAGTGTCATTAGTTGATCAATAATTTTTTTCTGGAAGAATGGAACTACCTTATTTCTTACATAAACAGGCCATTTCTCTTTCTCGATCTGTGACAGCCTTTCTTGGGCTCTGTTCTCTACTTTTTTCTTAAATTTATGGTCCATGAGTTTCAGTGTTCGCCTCTCAGCGTCAGCCTCTTGAATTATATTAAACCAGTTCGGCCATGTACCCGGGTTATTTAAAATAGAATCCGACCGCATGCGGCCATTTATATTAACTTTCACCCGAATAAACTCGGGGCAGCTCCCAGGATAGTCTGAAAAATAGGTATCTATCGTCTCTGAGATTAAACTGTCCTTACTGGATAACCACTTTTCGTTAACCTCATTTTCACGCACATTTTGCTTCCAATCCACTGCGGAAGCCTCAACGAGTCGCTGAAACTCCTCTAAGGAATACTCATTCCCATTGTATGTTATTCTAACTTGTTCAAGCTCACGGACTCTTCTATGGCAGTTATTTAGGTCCGTAGCTCGCTGATTGCCAGTTCTAAATAACTCGTTGTTGTCGTTAACAACTTTGTCATAGTTTTGTATAGCTTCTATCTTGTCAAGGTAGTCCTCTATTTTCTCGAAACTCATGATTTTATCCTCCTCTCGAACTCTTCTGTGATGAACTGAGTTAAGGCTATGAGCGGATATTGAGTAGTTTTATGTAGAGAAAAGGAGAGGTCTGCTACGCCCTCGGATGGGTATTCGAGTACTCCCTGCCAATTTACTTGAGCCCATGTGTCTACGATGAAAGCCATCTGAGCTACCTCATGAACACTTAATTCCCTTGCAGCGTTTGGGTTATACCACATGCCGTATATAATATAGGCAAGCTTCAGTTGCTCCTCGAGCTCTCCAGATTTCTTCATTATCTCACCCCATTGGACTAGATCTGCATCCACTTTCTTCATTGTCCCAAGCAGTTGACCGCTAACCGTGTTTAATTTATCTTCAAGTGACCTTGACAGCCCTTTGATAATGTTAATTTGTTCAGTTTCTACACGTCCAAGTCGATCAAGGCCATCATCCCACGCTTCCTCGAGTTTAACCTTTACTGTATCATTGAATGCGTCAAGTTCCCCCGTTATTTTCTCTTTCTCACCTCTCAACCGTTCTAACTCAGCGTTCTTCCTAGTGAGGGAATCCTCTACCAGCTTGAGGTTACCGTATTTTTGGTATCCCTGAACCAGTTCATTGACACCCAAGTCTACGCTTTTTCCTGTATCGTTTAAGTTGGATACTAGTATCCGGAAGCTGGTTGGGTTTAATCCCTGAGAGATCGCAGTCTGAGTTATCTGAGAGATTGAGCTTTGAATCCTGTTTCTCGTCTCTGCATCCTTGATTTGTTTTTCGAGGGTTGAGAGGTCTTGTTCAACGTTATCCAGGGTGGTGTTTTGTTGGGCTATTTCAGAAACTGTTTTCTCTTTTTCTGTCTCAAGTTTAGTTATCTCGGTTTTTAGGGATTAAGTGTTCTAGAGTGTCTAGTCTTTCAGTGATCTCTTTCTTGTTTTTTGTGTCAAAGGATGCTATTTTTTCTAGGAGTGGTGGGTCTATGTCTTTGTCGGCGATTTTCTTGAGGTATTCATCGATTTCTTTTTTCTGTTTGCTGAGTTTTTCAAGTTCCTTCTTAATGTTGTTATTTTTTGTTTGAAGCGTGGAGACGTCGCTTGTTAATGATTTGTGTTGTTGGTCTGTTTCTTGTTTCTGGGTTTCTAGGCTTTGAATGGAGGACAATAGGTTTGATTTTTCTGTTTCGAGAATCTGGAGTTCTCTCTTCTTATTGTTATGGATTTGAACTGCACCCGATTTCATGAACTCTGCCAAAGCGTCATAGACTGAGCCTCCAGAGCCCAGTTCTGCTGTGATCTTTTTCCATGGAACCAGGTTCTGGAGCATTTCTGTGGCTCGTTCTTTTTTAGTTTTTGCCATAGTTAATGGTCTGTATTGTCTCGTAAAATACTGTTTGGTTCCCTTCTATTTTCACGTGTTTTTCACAGGTTTTTCACGAGACATCCTTTTTACCCCACTTTTTCTCAAGGTTTTCACTTTTCACAGGAAATTTCTCATGGTTTCACGTTAGATGCGTTTTTGCATGTCCCTTAGAACCTGTAAAAACACCACTAGTATAAACCACAGTGTAACAGGAATCTATAGCAGGTAAGCTCATGCACCCACGTTTGTACGCGAAAAAATAAGAAACATGCTGTGAAAATGGTGTAAATGCGTTACGTATCCGAGAATAATTTGTAAATTCCGTGAAGGATTGTGAAAATATTGCGCGTGCTTACTGTCAAGAATTAAAGGATCACATTGGACTTCAGTCGTATGGCAATGACGAGAAGATAAACATCATAAACGGCTCACGCCCGCCTAAAGCAGCTAAGTATGTGTGACTTATTGACACACTTAGGTAGATATTCGATCTTTGGAGGTTGAAAAATAGTATAGCTACAACTACACATTTTATATTATAGTTATAACTGTAATATCTCATGGCGTCATTAAACACCAGACAGATAGCGGCAATAGGCGTGATGGGCGCATTGGCAACCATCGCAACCATGATGTTCGCTTTCCCTATA
>RCNB010001078.1_pt1 | contig 17491 bp, 15 predicted proteins | sample 2041321 | NCBI WGS metagenome assembly RCNB01 (sample SAMN09708232, study PRJNA481090) | Marine sediment metagenome, whole genome shotgun sequencing project. | reverse complement strand
GTTCATAGCTTATGACGACAGCTTTTTGAATGTGGTTACAGGTTTTTACATTTTTTTTATTTTTTTTCAAAAATGTGTAACCTAAACATTATATATATAGTCATAGTATCAGATGACCACCAACGATCAAGTTTATATAGATAAAATATTGAATGGCGATGCCAATGCCTTTGCCGTATTGGTAGATCGTTATAAGGACTTAGTGTACACGCTTGCCATGCGTATGGTTAAAAATAGGGAAGAGGCAGAAGAAGTATCGCAAGACACGTTTATTAAGGCCTATAAGTCGTTAAGTAGATTTAAGGGCGATTCAAAATTTTCAACTTGGATTTATAGAGTGGCTTACAATACATGCTTAGATAGATTGAAGAAAAATAAGCGACAGCAAAATACTGTTGCCATTGATGAATATACAGAGCACCAAGTAAAAACAATAGATAATGCTCTGGACAGAATAGAAGTACAAGAGAAACAACAAGCAATTAAAAATTGTTTAGAGTTGTTGCCAAGTGAGGATAGTTTTTTATTGACATTATATTATTTTGATGAACTATCTTTAGACGAAATATCAAAAGTTATTGGCTTAAAGCCTAATAACGTTAAAGTGAAGCTTTTTAGAAGTCGAAAAAGATTAGCGACCATATTAAAAGAGCAATTAGATAACGAAACAATAGAAAGTTATGCAGGATCATACAGAACAGCATTTAGATAAATTAGCAAAAAAAGTGTTGCAATCAGCATCATTAGAAAAGCCTTCATTAGACTTTACAGCTAATATTATGGCAAAAGTAGAAACAACTTCTATTACAAGTAATATAACAGCATATCAACCACTAATTTCAAAAAGGACATGGATAATAGTTTTTGTTTTAGTAATTGGAGGTTTGGCCTACAGTGTTTTTGGAAACAATGCTACAGAAGGTATAGGATGGTTTGATAAATTGGACTTTAGCATCATTTCTAATAATAAAGTAACAGAAGCCATTTCCGGAATTACACTTTCCAAAACATTAATGTATGCTGTAGGACTATGTGGTTTGGTGTTTTTTATACAAATACCAATGATGAAATATTATTTAGATAAGCGGTTGGAATATTAATCTTTATAATACCAAAATGGTATTGTAGCTACATTTCTATAAATAGTATCTTGTTTTCTTATAGACTTTCTATTAACCTTTAAAACGTGTTTGCCATCGTTTAATTGATTGATGCTTAAATAACTTTCAAACCCTATTTTATCGTTTTTGCTTTTGGCAAAAATAAATTCGCAATCAGTGTAAGTAGTATCTATTTTCACATCGTAGATATGATTAAAGGTCTTAATATACTCACGACGCAAACTATCTCGTTTGGATAAATTAACAATATTTTCCCCAAATGTGATATTGGATCCTAATCCACGCTCATCTTTTTCTGGTTCTAATCCTTCATTAAATGCATAAATACGATCTTCTATGTTCTCTGAGAACAGTACAAATACCTTTATATAGTTATCATTAATAACTTTAGATTGTATCACAACATCATCTATAAAGTCACTTTCAGCATCAATTAAATCTTCATAATTGTTACTATTGGCAGTAATATCGCTCGAACTAAAATTTGGGCTAAAATAATTTGAGGTTTTATATCTAAGAGACAATGTTACACCAATAAGGATATAAAATGGGACTAAAGCAAAACTCAAACGTTTACCGAATTTATTGTCAAGAAAATTGTAAACCAACGGTCTGTAAAGAAAGGACAAAGTGATAAAACTAAACACCCAATATATTGGGAAGTAGATTTTAGAAACCCATTTTTTCTTTTTCAAAAAACCTAATGTAAAAAAATCTATTACCGTAAAGAACATTCCAAAAACCACAAAAAGCATCAATGGAATACCAACACCCTTAGATAGCCAACTAGGTAATTCATTTGAAGCCAAAAGATAATTAGCAATTAAAGCAATAAGAACAATAGTAAACGTCATTGCTATAACATAAAAAATAAGTAAAAATGAAATGGCGAAAATAACGCTGCAATAATTCTCTAATGTTGAAATATACTTATCAAAAGATCCGACACGTTTTTTTAAATATTTTGTAAACTTTGGGCTATATTTTAAACTATCATAATCAATATCACCTGAGACATAACGTAAACCTAATGCACCTATCCATAAACCACGTAATAAAACATGAAGAAGAAGGTTAAAAATTAAAATTGCACATGATGCCCAAGCAATAGAATAAATAACGAACTTATAAATTTGTTGACTATTTTGAGCATCTTCCATTGCAAATTGAATTGATGGAAAAGCGGTAAATAAACCAAATATGGCAAACCCTGAGATTAGCAATTCTAATTGCCAACTTTCTTCCTGAAGTTTCTGAAGTAGTTTTTTAAACTCTGGTTTAGTGTAGTCGTTTTGCATTTATTGATTAATTATTTAGTAGAAAGATAATAACTTTTAAATAGAAAGTAAAAATTGATATGAATTACGAACTTGTTTTCTCTTTTGTAATTATTTGATTTGGCATTCTGAATTTGATTACAAGAGACGAGAAGATGGTAATAACTCCTATAAGTAAAATAGCATATTCAATTCCAAACAAATCCGCAGTAATTCCAGAAATTATAGCACCGATAGCATAGCCTAAATCTCGCCAAAGCCTAAATGTGCCAATACTTTCTGCACGTTGTCTAGGAACTGTTGCTTCTGCAATTGCCGCCAAAAAAGTAGGGTACACAATGGCCGTGCCAATGCCCAATAGGGCAGATATAAATGCTAATTGATAAAATTGTGTGCTGTATGGAATGCATAAAATGGCAAATCCTTGTAAAAGCATTCCCCAAAAGAGCATTGCTTTTTTTGAATATATATCGGACATTCTTCCTGTTATTAATTGGCCTAATCCCCAAACTGTTGGATAGATTGCAGCAATAATTCCAATATTTTCTGAATTGTAATTTAGAGTTAACAACACAATAGGTAGCAGTCCCCAAATCATGCCATCGTTAAGATTATTAACCAAACCCGCTTGCGTAATTGAGCTCAAGGATTTATTTTTAAAAGACGTTTCAATAAATACGTTCTTAAGTTTTTCAGTAGTATTGGTAATGCCTTCTTTATGCATAAATTGTCTTGTGTCTTTTACAAACAATATTGTTGTTAGCAAACCTATAATCGCAATGCCAATTCCTAAATAAAAAGGATACGGTGTAACACCATACTTTTCGGCTATTAAACCTGTTAAAAAAGCGACTAAGCCAACAGCAAAATACCCAGCAAACTCATTAAGTCCCATGGCTAATCCACGGTTCTTTTCTCCAACCAAGTCAATTTTCATTACTATGGTACTGCTCCAGGTAAAGCCTTGGCTAAGGCCCAATAAAACATTCGCGAAAATCACCCAGTTCCAATGGGTAGCTTCAATTAAAATGAATGGAATAGGCAAGGCTATAATCCATCCAAAAACCAGCAAATTTTTACGTCCGAAGCGATTTGCTAAACGTCCAGTAAAATAATTCGCCAACGCTTTTGTAATACCAAAAGCTACAATAAAAGACAAAATTGCAGATTTAGAGGCAACCCCAAATTCTACTTCCGCGAATTTTGGAAAGATACTACGCTCTAAACCAACCATACCACCAACAAATGCATTGACAATGACCAATATGGTAAACTGCTTCCAGTTTTCTTTAAGGCCTAATGCTACAGATTTGGACATATTGTGTTGTTTTTAAAGCAACCAAAATACTAATTTAAAAAGCATCAGTCGTCAGGTGTAAGAATTTTTAATAGTAACTAAGTTTTAGCGATTAATGAAATTAGCAAGCTTTACCTTTTTTCGTTCAGGGAGAGCATCAATGTTTATGACTAGTCTTAAATGTTCCTGATTCTTAGTTTTATCAAAAAGGAGTTTGAAAAATTGAGAAATGGTTAAGCTGTCCTTGGCTTGTTTGACAAGCTCAAAGGTGTCATTTATGTTTACAAAGCCTTCTTCTAAAACACGAACATAAGTTCCTGGGCGTCCATGTTCAATAAACTGTTTAAGCGCAGATTGTGTGCCAAACTTCACTCCAAATTTAAAACAAGGTTCACGAGGTTGGGTGATTTGGACCAAAGCTGTTCCAATTTTGTAAATATCACCAATATAAATGTTGTTTTCATCCAAACCTTTTACAGTTAAATTTTCACCCAACATGCCCCAATCCCAATCTAAATTTGGGTACATATTTTTCCAATATGGATAATCATCTGAGGAGAATAAGTAACAAGCTTTAAATTCACCACCATGTACATTTCTATCTGAAATTTCATCTCCTTTTACTTGCTCTTTTTCTAAATAAATAGGTTCATTTACAGGGACTTTGTAAATACCTGTAGATACTTGTTTACCATTCCAAATAATAGTTCTTGGTTTGGCAATGTTGGTGGATATAATTTGCATGAATTAAAAGTAACAAAAAAACCACCTCAAAAAGAGATGGTTTCTTATAAATAGTGGAGATTCACTAAATAAACAATAGATGTGTGCCGTCACCTTGGGCTCTATTGTAAAAATCGCCAACCGTCAACACACCATCTAAATCATCAATCAATTTGTCTTCGCCTAAATGGAACATGTCCATTGCCAATTTACATGCCCATAGTTTTGTGCCAGAGGCAGATAAAATTTCTAAGAATTCGCCAACTGGAGGAATGTCCAGTTTTTCCATTTCAGATTTCATCATTTTTGTAGCAAATGCTTCCATGCCAGGCAAACCACCAAGCATAGTAGGCATGTGCATAGCTGGGTTCCCTACTGTGGCTACATGTAAATGTTCAAGTTTCTTTTTTTGAATGGCCTCTAGCCCAAAAAACGTAAAGAATATTTCTGATTCTATACCTTCCATTCTGGCACCATTGGCTAAAATAAAACATGCGTATACATTATCTATGGTGGCTTTAGATAATATGAGCATCATCTTTTTTATAGGTTTTTTTTCAGTCTTATCCATTTTTTCAGATGGATTTTCTATAGTTGCTTTCATTTTTTTTTGAATTTGAAAATTATTTATTGCATTAAATACAACTAACAGGTTTTGGAATGCCAGAAATTCTGCTAGATATTTTTAAGGGTCCTTTTGGGAATAGTTGATAAAACTCTTTGATACTCACAACACCGCTTTTTCCTACTTTACGTATGCTCAGTGCAACTTCTTTTCGATATTGATCTTGTAGGTACTCAACAACTTCCCAATGCCTGTCTGTCATTTGGACGTCTTCTTCTTTGGCTATTTCTAAGCCAACTTCCTTACTCCATTGATCGAGGTTTGTTAGATAGCCTTGTTCGTTAAAGCTAACGCTTATTCCTGCATATGTTTTTTCCATGATTATTAGATTTTATTATTTTAATTTGTTGTTTCTTCTAATTCTTTTCCAGCTTCACTCATTGTTGCTGATACAAATGGGATGTGTTTTCCTTTAATCAACATATTCCAGTATATCCATCTAAAAGCTAATTTGCCCATATGGTTCATATGTGTTTCTTTTAAGAGACTCAATGGTCCAATACTTGGGAACGGAAAATTACCTTTAACGGGTTCTTGTGTATAGTTAAAATCAATTAACAATGCTTTCCCATGTCCGGTTTCAATAAAACAATTGGCATGACCATCAAATTCTTTTTTTAATGGTTTACCTTCAATGTACCTTTTGATGTTGTCTGTAAGGATTTCAGCCTCAAAGTGAGCTACTGAACCCGCTTTTGAGGCAGGGACATTAGTGGCATCACCTATAGCAAAAATGTTGTCTTTTATTTTTGTTTGTAGTGTTGCTTTGTCTGTTGGCACATAATTTAATTCGTCTCCAAAACCGGAACGTTCAATCATACTATCTCCCATATTTGTTGGTACGGTTACCAATAAATCATATTCAATTTCGTCGCCTCCATAATCAATGATTTTGTTATTTTTGGCATCAACACTTTCTATATTAAAGTCTGGAATAACCTCAATGTTCTTCTCTTTTAAAAGATAACTCAATTCTTGAGTGCATTTTGGCTTAGTAAATGCACCAGACAGTGGTGTTACATAGCTAATATCTACTTTGTCTCGCATTCCCTTATTTATAAAATAGGAATCAGCTAAAAACGCAAATTCGATAGGAGCAACTGGACATTTTATAGGCATTTCACAAATATGCACCAATAGCTTGCCACCTTTCCATGTTCTTAATTTATCACGTAGATTTTTTGCCCCTTCGTAGGTGTAAAAGTCAAAAATAGATTTGTGCCAATGTTCGCCGAGCATTCCTTCTATTTCTTGAGGAGCAATATTTGTTCCTGTGGCTATTATTAAAATATCATAAGATAACTTTGCCCCGTTTTGTAACAAGACATTATCATTGTCTTTATCAATTCGGTCAATGCGCTCACGAACAAGTTTTACACCTTTAGGGATGAATTTGTCAATTGATTTTTTGACATGCTTTGTTTTGTATAAATCAAAAGGTAAGAACAAAAATCCAGGTTGATAATAGTGCGTCTTTTCTTGATCTACAATAGTGATGTTCCATTCTTTTTTTGACAACGTATGTTGTAAATGATTGGCCATCATTGTTCCAGATGTTCCTGCTCCCAATATTAGTAACTCTTTCATTTTGTTCTTATTTAAATTAGTTCTCTTTGGGTGTATTGTTTTTAAATGTATAACTCACACCAAATTGAATCATAGAAGTTGTCATATCGTAAGATACTTCACTACCAGGTATGGCTCCAAGAGGATTACCAGCACTTATAAACATTGGATTTAGAACTTGACCTTTAGTTGCATCGCCACTTGAGCCATAATGATAAACCGCATCAAGCTTCCAATTAGCATTTGCTTCATAACTAAATCCTAATTGGAATGCATTTTTAATAATTGCTGTCGCTGGAATATTAAAAAAAGCTATTTCCTCTGGAATTGGATTAGAACTATAAGTATAGCCGAAACGTAAAGGTAATTTATCAACTCCTTTGTATTGAATACCTGCCGATAAAATTGAGATATTTTCCCAACCAAATCCAGATACAGATGCTGTTGGAGTCCAACCAGTTTCAGAGAAACCATCAGTATTTTCATAATCTACCATTCTATAATCTAAAGCTAAATCAATAGCATCATTTGAATACCCTAAACCAAATGATAAGATTGCAGGATAATCCATTTGAAATTTATTTTTTGCCGTTGAATTATCTAAATAAGTATTATCAAATTCGAATTCGCTAAACTTTTGAGTTGTTTTATATGATGCACCAGCTTTAAATCCTGAACCCGAATCAAAGAATAATCCAAATTGCGCTCCAAACCCTGTAGCCGTAGCTTTATCTGTTGAAGGATAACCAGATGCATTTGGATTTGCTGTTGGATTTGGAGCCAATTCTAATGCAGAATAGTTAAATGTAGGCTCTATACCAATAGAAAACTTATCAGATAATTCGTAAGCCCAAGTAAAACCAACTTGTAATAACATATAATCTGATTCAATATGACCAAAACCATTTGGTTGAGGCATATTAATTGGGTTGGTCATACTTTCTGGGAAAGTAACTCCAAATCCACTAATACCAAATGCAGATGCTCCAAAAGTATGCTTGCTACCCTCTTTTCCCCAAACCATTGCTAATGCAGGCATTGGAGATACGCCTCTATCATCTTCAGTATTACCACTAAAGAAATTTCCTGTAGGTTGTCCTAGATTGTCAAATTCTGGAACCGTTGAAAATAATTCTGGAGACGAAAAGAATAAACCAACATCTAGTTTTAAAATTTTACTATCAAATACTGAAATTGAGGCCGGATTCCATTGTAGGGCCCCAGAAATATCAAGAGGCTGTCCTGTTGAAGCACCTCCCATAGACATGTTAACTGACCCTACACCTTGTAAAATGTGACCGGTTTGGGCAATGGCTGTTATCGAAAACAGCAGAGCGTAAAGTATTAAATTACATTTTTTCATGATTATTATGATTTTGTAGCGTTTAATAGCAAATTTTTAATACTAATATGAACACTATTATATACTACAGTTTTTACACGTTTTAAACTGATATAAAATTATACATAACACACTTGAACAAACATGACTTTTGTCACTATCGTGTGTAACAAATGTTACACACCAGATATTTATTTATGGACAATTAATGCACAAAAAAACCACCTCATTAAGAGGTGGTTTTTGGCTATATATAGATTTTCTGTTTACACAGAAAAGACAAGTTACTTAATCATATCGTAACTTCGTTTTATGAAGTTCGTGAGTTCTTCACCTTTTAATAAACCTTGAGACAAACGCGCTAAATCTAAACTTTGAGTTATTAAACGTTCTTGTTTCTTTCTGGTTTTTGTATTTAGGATTTCACCAACCAACTCAGAGTTTGTATTTACAACCAAGTTGTACATTTCTGGCATGCCACCCATACCAAACATACCGCCTACACCACCGGTTTGTTGCATCTCTTTCATACGACGCATAAATTCAGGTTGTGTAATGATAAATGGAGAAGCACTACTATCCATGGCTTCCAATTGCACCATAAACTTTTCAGATGGAATTACTTCTTTAAGTAACTCATCTAAAGATTTTTTCTGGTCTTCATCCAATTTAGAAATTGTGGTGTCATCTTTCTTGATTAAATTATCAATATGATCCCCATCAACACGGGCAAAAGAAATATTTTCTTTAGTAGTTTCCAGTTTCTGAATTAAATGAGATACGATAGGAGAATCTAATAATAAAACTTCATAATTTTTATCTTTGGCAGCTTCGATATAACTGTGCTGAGCATCTTTATCTGATGCATACAATATCACTAGTTTATCATCCTTATCAGTTTGATTCGCTTTTATTTTATTGTACAACTCTTCGTAAGTATAATATTTTCCATCAACCGTTGGGTACAAAGCAAAGGCGTCTGCTTTTTCAAAGAATTTTTCTTCTGAAAGCATACCGTATTCAATCACAATTTTAATATCGTTCCATTTAGATTCAAAATCTTCTCTATTGTTGTTAAACAATGATTTCAATTTATCTGCTACTTTACGAGTGATATAAGACGCAATCTTTTTAACTGCCCCATCAGCTTGTAAATAACTACGCGAAACGTTTAGCGGAATATCCGGAGAATCAATAACTCCGCGAAGCATGGTTAAGAATTCAGGTACAATACCTTCAACATTATCAGTTACAAATACTTGGTTTTGATATAACTGAATTTTATCCTTTTGGATATTTAAATCATTCGTCATTTTAGGGAAATATAAAATCCCTGTTAAGTTGAACGGATAATCTACATTTAAATGAATATTAAACAATGGTTCTTCAAATTGCATAGGATACAATTCTTTGTAAAAGCTACTGTAATTTTCATCCTTTAAATCTGCTGGTTGTTTAGTCCAAGCCGGATTAGGGTTATTGATGATGTTGTCAATCGTAATTTGTTTATGCGGCTCAGTTGTTTCTTTACCATCTTTATCTGTCGTTGTTTTTGGGGTAAAGTCTGCATCGTTTACTTCTTTGGTTCCAAATTTAATTGGAATAGGCATAAACTTGTTGTACTTCATTAAAAGTTCACGAATGCGGCTTTCTTCAAGAAATTCGGTTGAATCTTCAGCAATATGAAGAATAATTTCTGTTCCTCTATCTTTTTTCTTGCCTTTTGTAAGTGTAAATTCTGGAGAACCATCACAAGTCCAATGTGCAGCCGACTCATCTTTATGAGATTTGGTTAAAATCTCAACTTTTTCAGCTACCATAAAGGCGGAATAAAAACCAAGACCAAAATGGCCAATAATTCCGGTATCTTTGCCCGAATCTTTGTATTTGTCTAAAAACTCTTCAGCTCCTGAAAACGCAATTTGATTGATATATTTTTCAACCTCCTCAGCTGTCATGCCCAAACCTTGATCTATAATATGAAGTTTTTTGCCTTCTTTGTCAACCTTAACTTCAATTTGCGGATTGCCATATTCTAATTTAGAATCACCAACATTAGCCAGGTGTTTAAGTTTTAATGTTGCATCTGTTGCATTACTTATGAGTTCACGTAAAAAGATTTCGTGATCACTATAAAGAAATTTTTTAATCAGAGGAAAAATATTCTCAACTGAAACATTAATATTTCCTTTCGCCATGATAAATTGTTATTTTTTATTTTCCGCGCAAGCAGAAAACTGTTTATATATAATTTTAATTTGCAATATGTGTAAGTCAACAAAAATGCCAATTCTCTAAATATGACAAACTGACACGACTTTTTTTTGAAAAAAGCAAATACCAAAACTTAAATTTCAAATTCCATAGTCAATGAATTGCCTAATGCTTTAGAATTTGGTTTTTAATAATTGGAATTTTGTAGTGCTTGTTGTACTTTGCTTTAATTACGAACAGAAAATAAGATTTCCGTTGGAATTTATCTTGAGCGAAGACGAAAGCCGGAAATAAAAAATAAACTTTTTCATGTACAATTCAAAAATAATAGGCTTAGGTAAATATGTTCCTGACTATGTTGTCACAAACGCTGATTTATCGAAGTTAATGGATACTACTGATGAGTGGATACAGGAGCGTACAGGGATTAAGGAACGAAGATGGATTGAAAAGGGCAGTGGAGATTCCTCTGCAGTGATGGGTGCAAAAGCGGCAACAATTGCAATAGAACGCGCCGGCTTAACAAAAGATGACATTGACTTTATTGTCTTTGCAACTTTGAGTCCAGATTATTATTTCCCTGGTTGTGGCGTGCTAATTCAAGATATGTTAGATATGCCAACTATAGGAGCCCTTGACGTGAGAAATCAATGTTCTGGTTTTATTTATGCCATTGCTACTGCCGATCAGTTTATAAAAACAGGAATGTACAAGAATATTCTTGTGATTGGGGCAGAGTATCACTCTAATGGGTTGGATAAAACTACCCGAGGAAGAGGTGTTACAGTGATTTTTGGTGATGGGGCAGGAGCGGCTGTATTGTCAAGAGAAGAAAATAACGCAAAAGGGATTTTGTCTTCCCATTTACACAGTGAGGGAAAGTATGCCGATAAGCTAATTGTAGCCTCTCCAAGTATAGGTCATTGGGTGCCAGAAATAATTGAATCTGAGGAAGAGGATGTTTCATATTTCCCTTATATGGATGGCACATTTGTTTTTAAACATGCCGTGGTGCGTTTTAGTGAAGTAATTATGGAAGGATTGGCTAAAAACAATCTTGATAAAGACGATATTGATATGCTTATTCCTCATCAAGCCAATTTACGGATTGCTCAGTTTATTCAGAGAAAGTTTGGCTTGCGGGATGACCAAGTATTTAATAATATCATGAAGTATGGCAATACCACCGCTGCATCTGTCATTATTGCGCTTACTGAAGCGTGGGAAGAAGGAAAAATTAAGGAAGGGGACAATATTGTTCTAGCCGCCTTTGGTAGTGGGTTTACTTGGGGCAGTGTAATTATGAAGTGGTAGTTATTTGGTTTATATACAACTTGGTAAACATTTTCAGAATAAATTAATTTCCTCTTATGGCTACAAGAAAAATCATTGGCTTAGTTTTTATAATACTAGCACTAGTGCTTGGATTTATTTTTTTTTCTAACATTTCTTTTCCAAAGGGTCTCGAAGCATATTTTAAAACGGAATATTATAGTCAATTTGGTCCTTTAGCAATTAGCATTGAATTATTGATTGCAGGTATTTATTTATTTATTAAGCATTCAAAAGCCAATTTTACATTGGCATTATTTGGGTTTACGGCCTTGTTGGATCCTATATTTAATCTAACAGGTCTTTTTACGAGCATAGTGCCATTTTATGCTACGGTCCTTTTTGTATGCTGTGCTATAATAGCTCTCTGGTTAGCTTTTTCGAACACTTTTAAAATGGGACGTATATCTTTATTAGGTGCCCTCGTTAGTTTTATTCTCGGAAACGCTGTAGAACTGTTTTTTAATTATCTATAAACAAATTATAAGTTGCATGCCAAAAGCATGTATCGTTCATTTTTATATTTTTAAAATAAAAAAACCCAAAACAAAATTGCTTTGGGTTTTTTAGCTATTAACCAACATTAACATTTAAAACATAAATGCTGTATATAAGACGTAATTTTTATAGTTTTATTTCATTGTATATGAAATTTAACCAATTTTAACATAAAAATCCGAAACACATAGGTTTCGGATTTTTATTATTTAAACTGTGCTTTAAGGCACATACGTTATCATTTTAGATTTTAATAAGCTGACTAATTCAAATTAACTACATAATGAAACCGTATATATAAGACGATCATTTTTTGAATTTATTACATTTTAATATAAAATTTAACAAATTTTATGAAAATTGTTAAATAATTATCTTAAAAAAGTAAAAACCCAAAATCTTAAGATTTTGGGTTTTTTAATTAATAACCAAACATTAACACTAACCATCAACTATTATGCAGGTTATTAATTGTTTTATACTATTAGAAGAGTCCTCCTCCAGATTTTTCATCATTATCTCTACGTTTACGAGATTTTGCTCTGTATTTTCCACCACCAAATCGGTAAGATAAGCTTGCTCCAATAGTTCTACTTTCCCATTCAAACTGTATTTGTTGTTCGTAAGGTCTTGTTCCTACACCTGAAAATTTCATAGTGTTTAATACATCATTGAAGTTCACACTAAATGATCCCTTACCTTCCGCAAAGCTTATACGTGCACCTAAGTTTACAAAATACATAGCATCGACGTCGAATTGTAAATTTTCGTTGGCACCTCTATAGAAGCCGAAAGCTGTAAAGCTTAAGGTTTTATTTACTTTAAAGTTATTGAACATTCTAAAATTCCAAGCTACATTGTCTACTTCTCTTACATCTAAGACAATATCATCAATTGTTGCTGTCTCAATTGGAGCAGTTAGCCTTTCAGAAATACCTTTTTGCGTTTGTGAGTAAAAATCAAAACTACCATTAATGCTCCACCATTTTGTGGGACGATAATTAGTTGAGAATTCTACTCCGTAAGCTGAAGTGTCATCAAAATTATCGTGAGACAATATAACTCTACCGGCACTAACATCAGATTTGTCTACAAATAAAGCCTGATTTATTTCATCTTTTATTGATCGATAAAATACGCCAGCTGTCACACTACCTTTTTCAAGTTTGCGTGTGTAATTAATCTCTAGCGAGTTAGTAAATTGAGGTCGCAGTTCTTGATTCCCCAAAGAAGAAACCAATGGTGTACTCCATTCTCTAATTGGATTCACTTGACCAATTCCAGGACGATCAACTCTGCGACTATAACTTAATTGATACGAATTCTTTTCAGAAGGAGTGTATGTAAAGAAAGCTGAAGGATATACTTCTATGTAATCGTTGTTGAACTCTATTGGATTAATCGTTCCTGTCCCAATTTCAGTTTCCAAAGCTAAGGCATCAACCTCTACAGTTTCTACCCTTGCTCCAATTTGATACGTCCATTTTTCAAACTTCTTACTAAATGTTGCGTAAGCAGAATAAATGTCTCTTGTATAATCAAAAGTAGTACTAGGTGTTGGACGTAATACGCCTAAATCATTTAACGACTGCCCAGTAGAAGAGTAATTAATATCAGAATTAAACAACCTTGCTTGAACACCAAGTTCTAGTTTTGTAGTTTCAGAAAGCGGATTCACATAATCTAAATTTATCGTAGTCCTAACTCTATCCGTATCGTTTGAGTCAACATAATCGTTAGAACCAGTAATATCATTATATGTAACAGGCCCATCTCCGTTGTAAATATTATGGTCTACTTCTAGCTCAATATTTTCGCCTTCCTTGGTAAAATCTAATTTATAATCTAAATTATATTGAGATGAATTATCGTTGTTTTTTGCGTCAAATATCTGTATTTGATTAAATATTGGATTGTTGTTAAAGATTGCACTCGTGCCACCAACCGTTCCATTATCGGACAAACTTTGATTTGTGAATATAGATAGTGTGTTTTTATCATTCAAGTAGAAATCTACTCCAACTTTAAATAAGTGATTTTGTCTTTTATCTAAAATATCGAAGAGCAATTCCGAATTGTTATCTGGTCTAAATACTTCACCGTTATTCTGTCTTTTAGAAATATTGTTGCTGTAATTTGCAAACATATTAAACTTACCGTTTCGATAATTTGTACTGATGGAACTGTTAAATTTTGGTTCTTTCTCATAGCTTAAACCAACACTAACATTTCCATTAAAGCCTATCATGGTGTTTTTGTGTAGTACAATATTGATAATCCCACTCATGCCTTCAGGATTGTATTTTGCAGAAGGATTGGTAATTAGTTCAACAGATTTAATAGCGGTCGATGGGATTTGCTTTAATAGCTGTGCTGTTGGGATGTTTGACAATTTACCGTCTACCATTACACGAACATTTGAGTTCCCCCTTAAGCTTATATCTCCAGATTGAGCGTCAATACTAACAGATGGGATACCCACCATTAATTCTGAAGCCGTACCAGTAGCGGCAAGATCTTTTCCAATAGTGATAACCTTACGATCTACCTTTTGTTGAATGGTTGAGGTCTCTGCAATTACAGTAACTTCATCAAGTCCGGAAGCTTCTTCTTCAAGCATGATACTGCCTAAATCTATTCTTCTATTTTTTCTATTTACTGTTAATGTTCTAACAACGGGTTTAAAACCAATATATTGAGCAGTTACAGTGATGTTACCTTCTGGTATTTTTGTAATTTTAAAAGAGCCATCTTCTGCTGTAATTGTTCCGGTTACTATCTCCCCTTTATCATTTTTAATAACAATATTAACATAAGGCAAAGGCAGGTTTAAACCAGCGTCAATAACTTTTCCAGAGATGGTTCCATCTACTAAGGTTTCACTGTTGTTTGTAGCTTGAGTGTTTTGTACAATAAGGAATAAGGCAAAACACAGAGTGATTAGTTTCTTCATTTGTTTTTTGATTGATTGATGTAGTCTTTATAAAATGTTTTGATACATTTATACCTAACAGACGACTATTAGCAAAAGCTGTTACTTTTTTTAACAGTAGTTAACATTTTTTTAACATTATCATGAAGAGAACCTTAGTGCTAGGAGCATCATTAAAATCAAATAGATATTCTTATTTTGCAATTAGCAGGCTGCTATCTTTTGGTAATGAGGTATTTGCAATAGGCAATAAAAAAGGTGTTGTTCACGGCGTGCAGGTTGAAACGGAAAAAGTATTATTTTCAAGCATTGATACGGTTACGCTTTATCTTAACCCAAAAAGACAAGAAGACTATTATGAATATATTATTTCATTACAACCTGAACGCGTTATTTTTAACCCAGGAACGGAAAATTCTGAGTTATATAAGCTATTAAAACAATATGATATTTTTTTTGAAGCCGCCTGTACTTTAGTCCTGCTTTCTACGAATCAATATTAGCCCAATGAAGGTAAGAAGCCCATTAATTGGTAAGAGTTCGTAACCAACTACATAGCCACCAAGACTTTCTGATGGGATGCTCCCGATAATGGCGGTTAATATAACTGAGCATACTGCTATAATCCAAACAAACTTATCTTTTACCTTATAATTTGTGAATATGCCAAAAGCGAATAAGCCCAGTAACGGGCCATAAGTGTATCCTGCAACTGTGAGTAAACTGTCAATTATATTACTACTTAAAACATATTTGAAGATTATAATAACAACAATAAGCATTAAGCTCATTGCAATATGTGTTTTCTTCCGAATCCCCTTTTGCTGTTCTTTAGGTTTGTTTTCAATGTTTAAAAAATCAACACAAAAGGATGTTGTAAGTGAAGTGAGAGCGCTATCTGCACTACTATAGGCTGCGGCTATTAGCCCAAGCATAAATGTTATGGCAACGGTAATGCCTAGACCACTATTTAAAGCAATTTCTGGAAATAACAAATCCGTTTTTGCATTGCCATCCATTAATGGGATTGCAATATTGTGTTTCTTGGCATAAATAAATAAAAGAGCACCCAATAGCATGAACAAAAATGTAACACCAACAAGTACAATACTAAAGGAAACCATATTTTTTTGCGCATCCTTAAGGGTTTTGCAGGTTAAATTCTTCTGCATCATATCTTGATCCAAGCCTGTCATACAAATTGTAATAAACATACCGCCAACAAAAGATTTTAAAAAATGACCACGCTCTAAAAAACTATCTGTTACAAAGACTTTGCTGTATTCTTTTAATTCATTCGAAGCTAAAAATTCTGTAAAACTCCAGCCCAAACTCTCATTGATAAAATAAATGGAAAGGATAACGGCAACAATCATAAAAAGGGTTTGTAAGGTATCTGTCCATACAATTGTTTTTATGCCTCCTTTATTAGTATATATCCAAATGAGTAAAATTGAAATTACCACGGTAATTTCAAATGGGACGTTCCAAGCATCAAACACAAATTGTTGCAATACAATGGCAACTAAAAACAATCTAAATGCTGCACCCAAAACACGAGAAACAAAGAAGAAAAATGCTCCTGTTTTGTGGCTAACAACTCCGAAACGTTGTAATAAGTATTCATAAATAGAAGTCACATTAAGTCTATAATAGATAGGCATCAATACAAAGGCGACAATAAAGTATCCTACCATATATCCTAAGACAACTTGAAAGTAACTAAACTGAGAACTATCCACCCAACCTGGCACCGAAATAAAGGTGACGCCTGAGAGTGATGCACCAACCATCCCAAAAGCAACTAAATACCAAGGCGACTTTTTGCCAGCTTTAAAAAAGTCAGCATTGCTGTCATTTTTACCAGTGAAATATGAGATTAAAAGTAGCAAACCAAAATAGGCAGCTATAAGTATAAGGATTTGTGCCGAGCTCATAAGAATAGATTTCTTTAGCCAAAATACAAATTCCAAAACAAAATGAAACAAATGAAAAAACTAGTTAAAAAAAATACAAAAAATTGTAAATTCGCAGCTATGGAATTTTCTTCAAAACTACTTGAAAATGCGGTAAATGAAGTGTCTCAGTTACCTGGAATTGGAAAGCGTACGGCATTGCGGCTGGTTTTACATTTATTGAGACAACCGCTTAATCAAACTAGAGAATTGTCAACCTCATTGGTCAAAATGCGGGAGGAGATAAAATTTTGTAAAAGCTGTAATAATATTAGTGATGTTGATGTTTGTGAAATTTGTGCTAATCCGAATAGAAATGAAGAAATAGTATGTGTAGTTGAAGATGTTAGGGACGTAATGGCCATTGAAAACACAAGTTCCTTTAGGGGCTTATATCATGTTCTTGGAGGTAAAATATCTCCAATGGATGGTGTTGGACCACATGATTTGAATATTAATTCATTGGTAGATAGAGTCAAACAAGGGAATATTAATGAGTTGATTTTTGCATTGAGTTCCACAATGGAAGGAGATACTACCAACTTTTATATATTTAAGCAGATACAAGATTATGATGTCGTTATTTCTACTATTTCTAGAGGGATTTCT
>RCNB010001077.1_pt1 | contig 17491 bp, 17 predicted proteins | sample 2041321 | NCBI WGS metagenome assembly RCNB01 (sample SAMN09708232, study PRJNA481090) | Marine sediment metagenome, whole genome shotgun sequencing project. | reverse complement strand
CGGTGTGCAGGTCTGAGCCGGAAAAGGCCTGGAACGCTGTTTCGATTTGTGGTCGTATGTCTGTGTTCATCATTCCCTTCTGAAAGGACTTGTCTAAACTCCATGTATGAATTAATCTGAAAATCAGAAACTAGTCGGATTTGGACAAAGCCTAAGGAGAGAAGCGAAATGCAAAACTACGACAGCCCTAGAACAATTAGGATAAGGGCCAGAGGGCAATTAACGATACCTCGTGATCTTCGAGACCAGATGGAATTTAGTCGTGATGGGAACGTGAGTATTATACGGGTTGGCAAGACACTGATTATGACTCCTGCTCCGTCAAAACGAGTTGCTCTGGCCCGGCAATTTGAGGCTGGAATGAAATCCGAGCGGCTAACGCTAGACGAATTGCTTGCTAACCTCCGCTACCAGCAGGAAAAATCCACCAGGAGGACACGGTATGGACTTACAGGAATGGAATCAAGGCCGACTGCTCGACGTATCGGGGCGCTACTGGATGAGTTGTACACTGCATACCGGCGTGAAGCTCGATGTGTTTACCATTATAGGAGAGGAACAGTGTCCCGTTGCAAATATTGCAGAAAGACTGGATGCGGATCAACGGGGGGTCGAAATGCTTCTCAATGCACTTGCCGCGATGGGTTTGCTGGAAAAGGCCGGTGACCGGTTTTCCAATACGCCGGCAAGCAGAACGTTACTCTCAAAAGATTCTGCTGAGTATATCGGCCACATAATCACACACCACCACCATCTGGTGGATTCATGGTCCAAGCTGGATCAAGCGGTTAAAAACGGAAAAGCGGTGAGGGCACGGGCATCTTACAGCGAGGAAGAATGGCGCGAGAGTTTCCTTATGGGGATGTTTAATCTGGCAATGAAGATCGCTCCCCGTGTGGCAAAGACAATCGATCTTTCCAAGCAACGCCATCTGCTTGATTTGGGCGGTGGACCGGGGACCTATGCCATCCATTTTTGCCTAAACAATCCACAGTTGAAGGCGACGGTCTATGACCTTCCCACGACCCAACCATTTGCGAAAAAGACCATTTCAAGATTTGGTCTTACGGATAAGATAGAATTCATGCCCGGCGACTATCTGGAACAAGACATCCCGGGTGTGTATGACGTGGTTTGGCTTTCCCACATCCTTCATGCTCAGGGCCCCAAAACCTGTCGGCGGATTATTGGGAAAAGTGTTTCCGCCCTGGCGTCCGGGGGTAAGCTTATTGTTCATGACTTCATTTTAAACAACACGATGAACGGCCCTGTTTTCCCTGCCCTGTTTTCCCTGAACATGCTCTTGGGCACCAGGGCGGGTCAGTCATATGCGGAAGAACAGATTATTGACATGCTTTCCAGCGCCGGCGTAAAGGCAATCGAGCGCATCCCTTTTCAGGGGCCAAATGATTCGGGTATCATCGTGGGAGTGGCTTGATCGCCAGAGCATCGTATAACCTCCTTTAGTTTAAAACTTCCCGCAATCGCCCGTCCGTGATGTGAAGAATTCTTCCGGCATGACCGGCACATTTATGGCTGTGGGTGACCATGACAATGGTCATGCCATTGCCATTGAGTTTGAGCAGTAGGTCCATAACGTCCCCGGATGTTTTGGTATCGAGATTTCCCGTGGGTTCATCGGCCATCAACACAGGCGGTTCATTTACGATTGCCCGGGCAATAGCAACCCGCTCTTTTTCCCCCCCGGAGATCTGGCTTGGCAGGCGGTTTGCCTTGTCCAGCAGTCCTACCTGGGCCAAGGCGTCTTGTGCCATAGCCGCTTTTTCTTTCCTCCTGACTTTTACAATCGCCAGTGGTAACATGACATTTTCCGCAACAGTCAAGTAGGGCATGAGGTGGAAGCTTTGGAATATGAAGCCGAGAAATTCTCTTCGAAAGTCCGCTCTTTGCTCTCTCTTGAGTTCGTAGACATTAATGTCGTCAACAGTGTATTCCCCGGAAGTGGGGGCATTCATCGCCCCCATTATGGAAAGGACCGTCGATTTACCTGCCCCTGACTCTCCCATGATTGCGACAAACTCACCGGCAGAAATCTGAAAACTCATTCCTCTTACCGCCTCGACGGCAGATTCTCCTCGTCCGTAATGTTTGACCAAGTCTTTCGCCACTATATAGCTCATCTTTGTTTCTCCAAACGGTGACTGTTTAGCAAAAAGGCCTCCTACCTCATATGGCGACCAAACGCTTCAAGACGTCATTCTAGATCGCCCTGAGTGCTTCATTCGGATCTAGTCGAGCGGCGATAACCGCCGGATAAATGCTTGACACTAGACCCACACACAGGGCAATGGCAAGTGCCCAGGCGGCAAGCTCAAGATTGAATGGGACCGGAGCACCTTGGTTTTCCCCAAAGATGTATAAGGCCCCTTTTGTCGCGCCAAAGCCCACGAAATAACCCAATATCCCGGCCACGGCGGAGATGACTCCGGCCTCCAGTAGTATTATTCTCATAACATGACTTCTTCGAAAACCGATCGCCCGGAAGATGCCGATCTCTCCCGTACGTTCTCTGACGCTTCCCATCATGGTTACAAACACCACAAGGCTACCCACGAGAACGACCACAGCTGAAATGCCGTATGAGAACTGCTTGAACTGGCCCAGCGTTTCCATACGTCCCTTGACAACCTGTTGGATGGCCATGACCTTGGCCCCGGGCAGTACATCGGTGATCTGCTTCACCATGGCATCGATGGGGCAATCCTGGCAGAGGGCTGAAACCTCGGCCATAGAGATCCGTCCCTCTTTACCAAGAAGCGACTGTGCCGTTTCCAGGCGTGCAAAGATCAATTGGTCATCTTGAGAGCCAGTCGGTTGCAAGATGCCCGAAACGACGAGGCTCCGGTCTTTGACCATCATGCGATCTCCCACACCAAGGGCCATAATGCGAGAAGCTTCAGCACCTAAGAGCACACTGTTTTCGTCGGGCACCGTACCTTCCAGCTTCCACCATGGTTTCAGAATTTCAGTGGCTTCAAAGTTGATACCTGCCAATAAACTTCTGTGTTCCGCCACGGTGATGACACCCAGGACCAATGGGCCAACGGCGGCGATGTTTGCCACATTTTTAATCGATTGAATGTTTTGCAGCTCTTCTTGTTGGATTTCTTCCATTTCAAAAGAGACCCCGCCAAGCGACAGGCCGCCATAGGTCAACGACAGGTTTTCTGTTCGAGGAACAATCAGGATATTTGCCCCGTACTTTTCCAGCTTGTGGTTGATATCACGGGTCATGGCTTCGACAAGGCTGATCAGACCCACCACTGTGGCAATACCGATGAGAAGCCCCGCAAGGACAAAACCTGCCTTTGCCTTGCGGCGCATCATGTTTCGAAATGCAATGTCTCTCAGATTCATGCTTAACTCCTTTTGGAAAAGTCAAAATACTGCTTTCCTGCCAAGATGTCTTCTACCTGTATAACGACCTCACTGTTTCCTACCGCTCTCGTCAGTGGGGCAGGATTGCATCCCCCTTTGACCTCGTTTACCAAGACAGAAGCAAACTTTCGGCCACAATTTCGACAGACCATGACATCTCCTTCTTGGTAATATCCTTTGCCTGCCGGCCAACAAACGTCACAGGCATCAAAAGCAGCGCGGATAACGCCGTCGGAGCTCTTCAGGATAAAATACTTGATGCTCATTCCTTCATCAGCCTTGTACTGAAAATGTCGTGCATTGCCGTCGTCAAACAGATTGACCGGGTACGTAATCGCCGTTGCCGACCGTTCAACGGGTGCCGAGGTGGCCACGAAAGACGTTGTGTCTTTGTTGCCGACAACAAAATAAGCCGCGGCAACAACGAGAAGCAGGACCCCAATGACAATGGGGGCTTTGGGTAAGCCTTTGTCCTTTTTTGTTCCTAAGACAGCTTCTCTTTTCCGTGCATTTTTGTCTTTCGTGTTGTTGCGATTCTTGTGAGGATTCCTATTTTTTGACATGGGTAGCCCCCTTTCTCTTCTAGTGTACTTTCATGTTTCTTATAGGTCCGTCCGCACCTCTGGGCAAAGACCCTTTGGTGGGCCGAACGAAAGTGGTTACGTCTTGAGAGTCGTAATTATAGACAGGTGTTTAGCACAACAGGGATACGTTGGAGAGGTAAAGGGGTGAGGGTGGGCTTTTACAAGAGCCCCAAGTCGTAACGGCAAAACCTTGAAAGGTTTCAGACTCGGATTCTACACTGGTTGTTGCAACGGGGTTTAGATACACCGGGTTGTCTGTTCTGGGCAAGGTGGAGCATGCAACATCCTTGACCTGAGAATGGCGGTTTCGGGAAATATCGCAGGGGATCGTTTGCGTCCCGCAACAACATTTCATAGGTTCAGGCGCTGCCCTTACACCCATAGTATGTTCAAGGGTCTTTGTGGGTGGCTGCATGCAGCACTGGTAGGTACAGGCATGCAGGGCGGGCATTGCCCCTGTCATGAGAAACCACAGGGCAAGGCCAAGCGAAAATGTCATTTTTACGGACTTTCGAACCATGAAACTGTCATCCTCCGTTGACAACTATCACTAGACCCCCGGCCGCGACAAGAGAGCCTGGTTAGTTGCCTCTTTTTGTAAATAGAGGCTAGCAAGATTCATACCATTTTACTCGTATATAAATATATACAGTGATGACAAAGCGTTAGATCTTTTATTTTCAGGGCTTCGACTTCTGAGCCCAGGGGTGACCTGACCTCATTAGGTAACAAAGTGCCACATTTCTCAGTAAAACTTTGCTCACTCGTAATCCCGTTGCCAGGGCAGGACCTTTATTGTCGGACAAGGGCCTGCGTCTTGCGTATGGAAGTGACATTTTTCCAACATGGGACCTTTTAGAGCCATGCCCAGGGCTACATACTACAGCCGTCTTTACAGTGGGCCGTTCTCGGCAGAAAAAACCTTTTCATGGTTTTCACCTCCCTCCGTGGTGAGTGTGAGAAGTCCTTGGGCCCTATTGCCTACAGGTTCAAAGCGGTTGTTACACATGAGGCCGGAGATGCGACATCTGCCGGCCAGACCAACCGGTTTTTCATAGTAATATGATAGAATATAGTGCTTACTGTGCTCCATGTCAAGGTGGCGGCCGCGACCGGTACGGTTCCGTTAAAGTCAGTAGCTTCGTGAATGATTGTTTGATATTGCCCTGCATCGTAGGTCATATACCTTGACGAACCCCACAGACATGGCGTAGGATCCCAGCAAAATCCCACTTAGCGGATGTAAAAATCCGTCCGGCCAGATACTTGACGGAGGCTGATTTGATGCCGTGACGCGCTTCTGGTGGTGGAAGGCGGCGGCGTGATCCATCATTGTCCTTCAAAGAGGTTGTGCAAAGCGCTTCAGTACGCGTTACGATAGGTAAATTCCCATGACAAGACGATTGACAAACGAAGAGTTGGAAGAAAGAGTCCACGGGTTGGAAGTCATGGTGGCTGAACGAGACCGGGAGGTTGAGGATGCCTCCTCAGGCTTATCTGAGATTCTGGAGGCCCTGAAAGAGATCGCGGCTGGAAATCCTCTGGTCAGAATAGATGAGACGTCAGACTCCGACTTGATTGCAAAGATAAAAAGATGTGTCAACAGCACCGCTAGAAATCTTTCAGAGATTGTCGATTTATCCCATGAATTTGCCATGGGCCTGGCGGAATATTTTGACGTATTGCACAAGGCTTCAGAGGGTGATCTGACCACCAGGGTACGTGGAAGTTCCCACATAGAGTTGCTGGAAGCCCTCAAGCAGATGACCAACGGAATGATAGAAAGCGTATCAAGGGAAATGGATAACCGAAAGCAGGCAGAAGAGCAAACCCAACGGCAAACCGAGTTTTTGAGTTTGATACTGGAATCACTGCCACATCCTTTTTACGCAATCAATGCCTCTGACTATAAAGTAACCATGGCCAATTCAGCGGCCCACAAGGGGACGTTACCAGACAACATTACGTGCCATCTACTCACGCACAAGAGCGACAAACCCTGTGGGTCGGCTAGCCATCCCTGCCCCCTAGAGGCCATACGGAAGACAAAAAAACCGGTCATCGTGGAACATCTCCATTATGACAAAGAGGGCAATCCGAGACATGTTGAGGTCCATGGTTATCCCATCCTTGACGCCGATGGCAATCTTTCACAAATCATTGAATCGTCTTTGGACATTACGGCGCGGAAGCAGGCTGAAGAGGCGCTACGGGAGAGCGAACACAAGTACAGCACATTGGTCAACAATTCACCGACGGGAATCTATATTGACCAGGGCGGGAGAATTGTTTTTGCCAACACTAGGCTTGCACAGATTTATGGATACCCGAAAGAGGAACTCATCGGGATTGTCTCCCGCCAGTTGGTCCATCCGGAAGATAAGGCGTTTACGGATGATATTCGAGAAAGAAGGTTGAGAGGCAAAGAAGCCCCATGGGAATACGACGCCAGAGGACTGACGAAGGGTGGGGAAACGGTCTGGATCAAGAGAAGAAATACCCGCATCGAGTACTTGGGTAAGCCTGCCATACTTGGCAATGTGGTTGATATTACCGAACGGAAACATGCCGAAGAGGCACTCAAGGCCTCTGAACAGGAGCTGGGGGAATCAGAGGAGAAATACAGGACCCTTTTTGACTATGACCCCAACTCCATTTTTTTGTTGGAGCTGGGGACCTTTAACATACTAGACGTGAATGCCCGCGCCCTGGCATGTTACGGTTATGAAAAAGAGGAATTGATTGGGAAATCCTTCTTGGAACTGGGCGCCGGTGATTTTGACGACGGTGTGTTGTCTACCACCGAGCTGTTGTCCACTACGCTTTGCAGTGCCCATCCCAAGGTTCAGCACCGACGAAAAGACGGGGGCCATTTCTACGTGGATATCTATGCCTGCAGGACGAAGTATAGCCGAAAGTATGGCATTATCGCAACCACTGTGGATGTCACGGAAAGCCTTGTGAAAGAAACACAGCTCATTCAGGCCAGCAAGATGGCGACCCTTGGCGAGATGGCCACGGGTGTAGCCCATGAGTTGAATCAACCGCTTTCCGTCATCAAGACGGCAAGTACATTTCTGAAGAAAAAGGTGGATCGGAAAGAAGGCATCAAGGATGAGATCTTAAAGACCATGGCAGAGGAGATTGACAGCCATGTTGACCGGGCGTCACGGATCATCAACCATATGCGGGAGTTTGGCCGGCAGTCCGAAGTGAAAAAAGAAAAGGTACAGATAAACGAACCACTCAACAAGGCCTTAGAAATCTTCAGTCAGCAGTTGATTCTAAGAGAGATAGCCGTGACTAAGGAACTGGGAGAAAACCTGCCGCCTGTTTTAGGGAATGCCAATCGATTGGAACAAGTGTTTATCAACTTGCTTATCAATGCCAGGGATGCCATTGAAGATCGGTGGCAAGGGGAAGAACACGGTAAGGCTGACAAAAGGATTATGCTGAAGACGAGTCTAAAGGGAAAGCAGGTGCTCATTGAAGTTGCCGATACGGGCACCGGCGTTTCAAAGGCGATAGAGAACAAGATCTTTGAACCTTTTTTTACCACCAAGAAGGTGGGAGAAGGTACAGGTCTGGGTCTTTCAATCAGTTACGGCATAATCCAGGAATATGAAGGGACCATTCGTGCCGTGTCCGGAAAACACGGCGGTGCCAGCTTTGTCATAACTTTCCCCGTGGCTGGAGAAAAGCGATGAAAGAAACGGTTTTGTTGGTAGATGATGAAGAAGGTATCCGCAATGTCCTGAGCATATCCCTGGCTGATGCCGGATATGAAGTGCACACTGCGGAAAGTGCAGTGAAGGCCTTGGAGATATTTAGAAAGCTTTCCCCTGCTATTGTATTGGCTGACATCAAGATGCCCGGGGTGGACGGTATGGAGCTTCTTCGGAAGGTAAAAGAAGAAAGGCATGATACGGAGGTCATTATGATTACGGGCTATGGTGACCTTGATCTGGCTGCTAGAAGCAAGGAGCTGGAGGCCACTGATTTTGTAACCAAGCCGATCAGCCAGGATGCCCTCGAGATTGCTCTAGAACGGGCACAGGAAAGAATCCGAGCCAGACAAAGGGACAAAGCCGGTTCTGGAACCCCCGGCTCGGTACAGTAGTGAGACCTATGCAAAACACCCCTTTTGTCCAATTCCGGCGTTAGGCTCAAAATTTAATCCTCGAAATACTCAATGTATAGCGCTTCAGGCTGAGCCTGAGGCTTGAGAACATTACCTGCGGTTAAAATTTTCACCTTCCTTGAACTCAAACAAAAATTAGCATTTTTCAAAGGTCTCATAATGTGACGGTAGTGTTACCTGGCAAGTAAATTATTCGTGATTTTTCATTTTAAGGTTGCATCCGGGATTAATCTTTAGTACCTTACCAATTTAGTATATATTGGAAGAGTGTCTCGCTGCTGTGTGCGGGATTTGACCATTGCAGGCAAGACCTTGTTTTCTTTGGTAGTTCTTTTGCCTTGGGGAGGAGGACCCGTTTGTTGCTTACCGTTAAGATAGACCCCCGCATGAAAGCGGCCCTTAAGAAAGTCGCCGATAAACAATTTATAAGTGCTTCGGCAGCAGCCAAGCAGGCCATCGAAAAATATCTCGAGTCGCACGGTATTGACTGGCGAAAAGAGGTTACAACGAAAAAGACAAGAGGCAAGACATGATTTGCACGATAAGCTCTTTGAGACCTGTACGTGTTACACTCGGTTTCAAAAGGGCTTTTTCCGTGGCAGAGGGAAAGGGTCTGGGATCAGTGGCGATATTTGCTCTCAGCGCGACTATTCAAAACCAAAGGATGAGGCAGTGACCCTGATCTCGGACGCCCTTGCCACATTTTTTTGCCCCCTGGATAAAATTACATTTTTTTCTTGACAGCATGAAACGGGGCTGTTAAGTAGAGTATTACCATCTATACTAAACTAGTATATATCAGTCGACCTGGTAGTATCGTGGGTATTAATTCTGCTGTGCCCGTAAGCAAAGAAGGGAGCCACGATACAGCGTATTATGGTACCTGCCGGGGGTTCTTCGTGTAGCGGGGTCTTCAAAGATGGGGAAACGAATGAATTGCTTAATGACGAGGGTTAGGGAGATGCTTAAACCAAAGTTGTACTTAGGACTGGCCGGTGTTCTGGTTGCCATCGCCGGTGTTGCCATTTATGCGGTGGGGGCTGCGACAGTTCAGGAGATCCAAGGCACATCCGCGGAGCCGAGGGCCGACGTGGTGACGATCGATACGGTCAAGCTCTTTGAAGATCTTGAAAGACCGGCAGTTATCTTTCTTCACGACTTGCATACCAAGGCATTGGAAAAGAAGAACAAAGACTGCAAGACCTGCCACTTGGAGGTGAAAGAGCCTTCATCTCTGGCAGAGAGGAAGGCCCTGTCCCCGAAGTTCAAACGTCTTAAAGATACGAACAAGCAGCAGGTTGTAGATAATTACCATACCGAATGTATCACATGCCACAAAGAGATAGCTGGTACCGGTGAAAAGGCCGGACCAATTGAGCTCTGCGGAAAGTGTCACCTTGGTCAAAACAAAGTCCTGTCTTCCAGACAACCTATGCAGATGGATAGGTCTCTGCATTTTCGGCACATAGAAGCTACGAAAGACAAAGTAAAGAACGAGGACAAATGTGGTCGTTGCCATCACGAATATGACGAAATAAACAAGAAACTTTACTACGCGAAGGAAAAGGAAGGTTCGTGTGGATATTGTCACAAGGGGGAAACAGAGAAGAACCGCATATCAATCAGGCTGGCGTCGCATCTTGCCTGTGTGGATTGCCACAGGAGGGAACTAACCAAGGACCCGACTCTTGCACAGCAAAAGAAAATAGGTCCTGTGCAATGTGCCGGTTGCCACGACATAAAAAATCAAGAAAAGATCGAAAAGATTAAAGATGTTCCCAGGATCAAGCGGAAACAGCCGGACGTTGTCCTGCTTCAGGCTGACAAAAAGGCATTGGCGGAAGAGAAAAAGAATGAACTGGTCTTGATGGATCCTGTGCCATTTGATCACAAGGCCCACGAGGAGAACAATGCAACCTGCCGAGTCTGCCATCATGAAAGCCTAGATTCGTGCAGCAAGAAATGTCACACTCTGGATGGCCTGAAGGACGGCGACTTCATCAAGCTCGCACAGGCCATGCACCAATCTAAAAGTGACAAAAGCTGTTTGGGCTGTCACGATAAGAGGCAGCAAGAAAAGGAATGTGTAGGCTGTCACGCCTCTATAGAAAAGTCTCCCAAGCCCAAAACTTCACTGTGCACCACCTGTCATATGAAATCAATGGAGGACGAAAAGGCCATCGCTGGAGTCAAGCCGGAAGTAATTGCCGAGAAGCTCCTAAAGGCAAGGACTTTTATGAAAGACACATTTAAAGCTGAGGACATTCCTGAAGAGGTTGTGATTAAGGGACTTGTTGATGAATATGAGGCCGTTAAGTTTCCGCACCGCAAGATTGTTCAAACACTGGTCAAAAACACAAAAGACAGCAAGTTGGCCAACTATTTCCACCGTGAAAAGGGGACCATGTGCCAAGGCTGCCATCACAATAGTCCGGCTGCCAAGAAACCCCCACGGTGTTCGAGCTGCCACGGCAAACCATTTGATGAGAACAACCTGTTCAGGCCTGGACTGAAGGGCGCCTATCATCAACAGTGTCTGGGATGTCACAAAGAAATGAACATGGAAAAACCAAAGCCTACCGGTTGTAAAGAAGCGTGTCACAAGGAGAAAAAGAAATAGGTAAGGATCATTTGGATTTCTTTTGAAGGGATTTTCACATGTCTATATCACGACGAAAGTTTCTGGGATGGATGGGGGCAGCAGGTGTGAGTTTAACCGTGGGGCAGCCGGCCCTTGCTGCCGGGAACAAGCATTTCACAGGCTATCCGGAGAGTTTCGGAGTGCTCCACGATACGACACGGTGTATCGGGTGCCGGAAATGCGAAGAGGCCTGCAATAAGGTCAACGAACTCCCGGCACCGGAGCGGCCTTTTGATGATTTGACCGTTTTGGACAATAAGCGCAGGACCGATGCCGGGTCCTACACAGTGGTGAACCGTTATGATGACATCGACGGGGTGGACGGACCAGTGTACCGCAAGATTCAGTGCAATCATTGCCTGGAACCTGCCTGCGCATCAGCATGCTTTGTGAGGGCGTTTAAGAAAACCGAGGTCGGAGCCGTTACTTACGACGCATCCGTGTGCGTAGGTTGCAGATACTGCATGATTGCCTGCCCTTTCAACATTCCGGCCTATGAATATAATGAGGCGCTTGCGCCCCGGATTATGAAATGTACCATGTGTTATCCCCGTCTTATGGAGGGCAAGCTGCCGGGGTGTGTGGAGATTTGCCCAAAAGAGGCCCTGACTTTTGGAAAGCGTTATGATCTTATTACCATAGCCCGTGAACGCATCCGCAAGTTTCCCGACCAGTATGTTGATCATATCTATGGGGAACATGAGATGGGGGGAGCGAGCTGGTTGTATGTCTCCGGGGTTCCATTCAATGCACTCGGCATGCGAGAAGATCTCGGCGTTATGGCTGCTTCCCAGTTTACTTCTGGAGCGCTTGCCTCTGTTCCAGTGATTGCGGGTCTTTGGCCTGTTCTTCTTACCGGGATTTATGCCGTGTCGAAGCGAAAAGACAAGATTGCCGAGCAAGAAAAGCGCCAGGCCATAAAGGCCACTCTTGCTAAGGCAAGCGCCGACGCAGAAGCAAAAGTTGCCAAGGCGTTGGAACAGGCTGATATAAAGAATAAGCGACTCATCGAAGTAGAAGTTAAGAAGGCTGTTGAACAAGCTAAGGCGAACAACGCGGAGGAGGGTTCATAATAATGTCCGAAGAAGCCACTGCGGCCAACCAATCCGTTTTTAACCCCTTTAACATTGTGGCCGGCGTGATAGTTTTAATAGGGATAGGCCTCACTGTCCTCCGATTTACCGGAGGATTGGGGGCGGTTACCAACCTTTCAAACAACAACCCTTGGGGGATATGGATCAGTTTTGACTTGTTGTGTGGTGTGGCCTTGGCGGCGGGTGGATACACCACCTCTGCGGCCTGCTACCTCTTCGGGATGAAGAAATACCACTCTGCGGTGCGGCCCGCCATTCTTACCGCTTTTCTGGGGTATGCCTTGGTCGTTTTGGCCCTGCACTATGACGTGGGAAGGCCATGGCGTCTGCCTTATCCCATCTTCATCCAACAAGGCACCACCTCCGTGCTGTTTGAAGTGGGTCTGTGCGTTTTCCTCTACCTAAACGTCTTGTTAATTGAATACTCTCCCGCAGCTCTTGAATGGCTCGGCCTGAACAGGGTGCGAAAGATTGTGGTCAAGCTCACCTTGGTCTTAACCATCTTCGGCGTCATTCTATCGACAATGCATCAATCATCTTTAGGAGCGCTCTTTCTTATTGCACCATCGAAACTCCACCCCCTGTGGTACTCTTCCTATCTGCCCGTTTTTTTCTTCATTTCAAGCATATTTGCCGGCCTTTCCATGGTTATATTTGAAAGCACACTTTCACATCATTATTTTCATGACAAGATGGACAAAACCCATCTTGCCGAAAGTTCTCATGTTACCTTTGGCTTTGCAAAGGCTGCATGTTGGATCATGGCAGGCTATTTTACTATGAAGGTATTCGACCTTTCCATGGACAACGACTGGCATTACCTTGGGACCTCATACGGAATCTGGTACCTCATGGAGCTGCTTGGCTTTGTTGCCCTTCCCTGTTTCCTTTATGCTGTGGGAGTTCGCGACAAAAACATTAAGCTTATCAAATGGACTGCCGTCTGGACGGTTCTCGGTATCATAGTGAACCGGTTCAACGTGTCCCTTGTCGCATTTAACTGGCAGTTGCCTTCTAGTGAAAGGTACTTCCCCCACTGGATGGAGATAGGAATCACAGTTTTCCTGATCACCGTTTTTGTCATTGTTTTTAGATTTATAGTGAGGCGAATGCCGATTTTTTACGAACATCCTGATTACAAGGGGTCACACTAACAAAGACTAGAAAAGAGGATAAAGCTATGGAGCCCGTATTTTTCACACTACAGGACTTCTTCACATTTTCAAAGGGCGTCACCTATGTATTGATGGGGATTGCTCTGGTGGTGATGGTGGCAATGTGGAATTTTCTGGTCGGAAGAGACGAAAAGCATTGGCCCGAATAGGGCGTTTTCTTCCCCCTTCGGTAGCTAGTGCCGGTTGTCTCATCAACATCGACCTGGCGCTTGACTTAATCATATAGTCTAAGGAGACAAGACATGTACCACTTCGTGACAGGACCGCTTTTGTGGATATCCTTTGCAATCTTTTTTGTCGGATGCATTGTAAAGGTTGTACGATACATCAGAGGGCTCAGTTGGCAAATGGACAGGGTGGCCTATACACATCATAAGCCTTATGGAATCAAGGGGGCCTTGCGTTCTGTTTTTTTCTGGCTCTTTCCTTTTGGCACAAGGAGTTGGCGGGCGAAGCCGGGAATGACTATCCTCTTTTTTACGTTCCACGTTGGTGTTGTAGTTACCCCTATCTTCTTGCTTGCCCACAATATGATTCTTAAGGAAAGATGGGGGTTCAGTCTATGGACGCTGTCTGAGACAACAGCCGACATATTGACCATCGCGGTCATGGTCTCGGCGGTATTCCTGGTCTTGAGGCGAATCGCCCTGGCTGAAGTCAGAATTCTGACTACGGCGTACGATTATTTTCTCATTGCTATTACCGTGGCGCCGTTTATCACCGGCTTTCTCACAAGTCATCAGGCTGGTAGCTACCAGTTCTGGCTGATTCTCCATATCCTCTGCGGGGAGATGATGCTGATAGCCATCCCCTTCACCAAGCTGTCCCACCTTGTGCTGTTCTTCTGCTCAAGAGTCCAACTCGGAATGGACTACGGCATCAAGCGGGGTGGCATGAAGGGCAAAGGTTTGGTTTGGTAACGCATTGCCATAATCATCACGACTAAGGAGACAGAGATGCCTGAAGGAACGTTTTGTAATAAAAAGCCTGTTGGGACCAAAGAAGAACTCATGGCGCTCATGAACGACGCGCGCGGCGAACAATATTATGCCGAGATGGATAACCTCGACGTTGATCGTAAACTACTATGGGGCACTCTTGAAAAGACGTGCAAATCCCGTATGCGCACGTGGCTCGAGATCTGTGCTCACTGCGGTCTTTGCGCTGACAGTTGCTTTCTTTACACGGTGAATAACAAGGATCCGAAACAGGTTCCCGCCTATAAGATTCAGTCCACCCTCGGCGAGATGATAAAGCGCAAGGGAAATGTGGACAACACTTTTTTTAAGATGGTCATGGAGACGGCCTGGGCTAAGTGCACCTGTTGTAATCGATGTGGGATGTACTGTCCCCATGGAATCGATATAGGGATTATGTTCGGATATGTGAGGGGTCTTTGTTACTCGCAAGGTTTTGTTCCCTGGGAATTAAAAATCGGTGCAGGTATGCATAGGGTCTTCCACGCCCAGATGGATGTGACCGAAGAAGATTGGGTGGAGACCTGCGCATGGATGGCAGAGGAAACTGAGGAAGATTATCCCGGCTTGACCATCCCCGTTGACAAAGAAGGGGCCGACATCATGTATACCTGTAACGCCAGGGAGCCTAAGCACTACCCTCAGGACATTGCCGAGGCGGCCATCCTCTTTCATCTGGCAGGGGAAAACTGGACCGTTCCCAGCAAGGGATGGGAACAGACAAGCCTGGCCATGTTTGCAGGCGATTGGGCTGCTTGCAAAATGCAGGTGGAGGGTGTATATGATGCCATGGAGCGGCTGAAGCCTAAACGGATGGTCGGAACTGAATGTGGCCATGCCCACAGGGCTACGGTGGTCGAAGGGCCCTATTGGACGGGGAGGCCAGATGGCCTTCCCCCTGTTGAGTGTCTCCATTATGTAGAATGGGTCGCTGAAGCGTTAAGGACCGGTAAGCTGAAGATCGATCCCACCAAGAAGATCAAGGAGCCTGTAACGCTCCAGGACTCATGCAATTATGTCCGTAATCATGGGCTGGGAGACGTTACCAGGGAGATCATGAGCTACATTGCCGAGGATTTTAGAGAGATGGCCCCTAATCGGGAGCACAACTACTGTTGTGGCGGCGGTGGCGGTTTCAATGGAATCGGGCTGTTTCGTCCTCAAAGAAACCGGGCCCTTCTGATGAAAAAGAAACAGCTTGAAGACTCCGGATGTAATTTGGTCGTTTCGCCATGCCACAATTGCTGGGATGCCATCCGAGATCTGGAAGAGGTTTACGAAATTGGCATACGATGGTCTTTTCTAAAACCGCTGCTCATTGAAATGGTGGAAGTGCCTGAACACATGAAACCGAAGGAAGAAGAGGGATAGGCGCACGTATCCACCCTGTCCGCCATGGATCAGGGCCCGGCAGGGTTTTTGTGTGTTACCAAAATGAATCTTGTCACTTTGGCAAAGGACGGCGCTATCGTACATGACGGCAAGGAGGTAGAAGAAGATCCCCTGATCTGTCTTCCCTGTCAGGTCGAACTGGAAGAAGGTTATGTCCTGCGAAGCTATTTTGGGATGGTGGAAAAGTATCCTGTCTTTAAGGGGCTGAATGCCTTTTTTGTTTTCTACCTGGAACGAGTCCATGCAAGCCCGGATAAGGGGTGTGAGTACCCCGGTCTTGAGTGTCTTGAATTTGGCAAGACTGTGGAAATGATCGGCTATCCAGGGAAACCCAGGATGGAGATTTATACTACCCTTCGGGGTGTCAGCGGCAATGATACCAGCGAAATTGATTCAATCCAGCTGGAGAGTCTTATTGACATACCGGTCAGGCTCGGCAATCTGAAGCATGTCGTCCTAGGTGATAAGATGGATATATTTGAGTTTCAAACGGTATTTACCCTTTTTGAATTCATTGACGGAATTGCATGGGAACTTAGCTTTCATGGCACGCCTGTGCAGTGCCAATTACGGAGGTAACCGATGTTCGAAAGAATTCTGTTTGCAACTACAGCTTCACCGACCTGTGACGATGCCGCCAAGGTGGCCTTTGATTTGGCAGAGAAATACGATTCGGAAAAATTCTTTGTCTTTCATGTTCCCGGTTTTCCTACCAGAGGGTATAGCCAGTTTGTTCGGGATGCAAGAACCGGTAATGAAGAGCAGGTATCTCAAGAGTATCTTGATTGGATTCATGAAGAGATGAAGAACACCTACGGGACCCTAATGGAAGGCTCCGAAAAGTGTGAACTGGTTACCCGAGTCGGCGTGCCGTCCACGGAAATCTTGAGAATGGCTCGAGAGAACGACGTGAACCTCATTGTTATAGGGGCTCACACGAGACAAGAAGATGTCGGGGCGACGCGCTTTAGGAAAATTGCCGGTAGCAACATGCGTAAGGTCGCGCAAAAAGCCCGATGTCCCGTGCTTATCATCAGTCGTCCCTGTACGACCTGCTTCAAACTGTTTTCCCATATTGTATTTGCTACCGATTTCAGCAAGGCCGCAGCATCTGCATTTCAATTTTCTCTCGAGGCGGCCAATGATTCCGGGGCCAGGCTCTATCTGTTCCATTCTGTTGATATCAGTAGTCTACATGCGGGGAAGGACGTGGATCAGAGCCAAATCGAACAAAAGGTCGAAGTGGCCAAGAAGAAGATGCAAGAAAAATATGTGTCAAAGATGGGCGACTTTGACAACTTTGAGATTGCCATTTGGGAAGGGCTGCCTTACGTTGAGATCCTCAAGTATGCTCGGGATAAACAGGCCGACCTGATTGTTATGGCTCATCATACGAAGGATGTGGATCCGGAAGAGGCGGAACTGGGAAGCACGGTGGAGCAAGTCGTTTTGCGTTCCGCCTGCCCCGTTGCCAGCGTGAATCGTCCAGCCCGGCCGTAGAGTTTTTCTGTAAGTACGTTTTGTTCGGTTGTCGTTCAAAGAGGAGCCATGAAAGAGTAATCATATGGAGCCAAAAGAGATTCTCATAGTGGATGATGAGCCCCACATGAGGGTCTTTATGGCCACATTGTTTGAGACCAGTGGATATAAGCCTGTCCTTGCTAGAAACGGTAATGAGGGTATACAGAAGGCCAGAGAACGGATACCGGCATTGATTATCCTGGACGTGATGATGCCTGGAGGGGGCGGTGTTGAGATGTACCGTCAACTCAAGGCCGATGAGAAGCTCAATAAAATTCCTATTATCATGCTATCGGCCGTTGCAGGCAAGACGTTTTCTCATTCCCTGAAGATATTGAATGTCGCACAAAACGAAGTTCTTCCCGAGCCGGATGCATATGTGGAAAAGCTGCCGGAAGCGGATGAACTTCTTGCAATTGCCGAATCCTTTCTCTTAGATGAGACCTTTGAAAAATGCTAATTTTTGTTTGAGTTCAAGGAAGACGAAAATTTTAACAGCAGGTAATGTTCTCAAGCCTCAGGCTCAGCCTGAAGCGCTATACATTGAGTATTTCGAGGATTAAAATT
>RCNB010001073.1_pt1 | contig 17526 bp, 16 predicted proteins | sample 2041321 | NCBI WGS metagenome assembly RCNB01 (sample SAMN09708232, study PRJNA481090) | Marine sediment metagenome, whole genome shotgun sequencing project. | reverse complement strand
ATGCAGCGGGACAGGCAGCACCGCGTCAATGTCGTCGGGCAACAAGACGCACCCATTGCAAAGGATTTCGCTGAGTGCGGCCGCATAGAAGAGCTTGCGATTAAATTTCAACGACTTGATCGCGACATCAATCGGATATGAGTATTTCAGCATGGCGACCGAACTTTCGAACACACTTTGCTGCGGTGACAATGCCGGTTCGTTCCAGGGTAGGTCCGCATAACAATCGCGGCAAATGCTTGATTCGCCTTTTTCACAAGCTACCCCGCAAAAGACACAGCTCGGCGGGGCCAGAAAATCAATGATCCACATGAGGTAATCCTGCCCGCATCGATCGCTATTCTCCCGTCGCGAAATTGGGCCTTCCCCCGAGAAAGCGTGCTACCGTTTCCGCGATGTTGAACGCGAAACACATTCGACGCCGCTTCGAGCGCGCTGCAGATAGCTTCGACGGTGCAGACTTTGTTCACGCCGCAACGCGCGAGGGCCTGTTCGCCCGCATTGAACCCCTGCTGGTTGATGCGAAGGTCGTCGTTGATCTCGGAACCGCGACCGGCAGCGCGGTTCGAGCGCTGGAAAAGCGCTTTAAGCCAGCCCGGGTCATCGCGGTCGATGTCGCGCACAACATGCTGCTGAAGGCCAAAGCAAAGAAAACCTGGTTATCAAAAACGGGCTTCGCCCAGACGAATGCAGGGGCTTTGCCGCTGGCCAATGAAAGCGTCGACGTTATTTTCTCGAACTTGCTCCTGCCCTGGCTGGATGACCCAACGCCGGTTTTTTCAGAGGTCGCCAGAGTATTGCGAAAAGGCGGGGTTTTCGCGTTCGCTACGCTGGGCCCCGACAGCCTGCAGGAAATTCGTAGAGCCTGGGCAGCGGTCGATGATTATTCTCACGTCAATCGATTCGCGGACATGCACGACCTTGGCGATGGGCTGGTCAACGCCGGGCTGCGGGACCCGGTGCTGGATGTCGACCGTCTGTCGGTGAATTATGAAAGCTGCGATCGCCTTTTTGCCGATCTCACGTCGGTGGGTGCGCGCAACACATTGCACCAGCGGGCGTCGGCGTTCACTGGCAAGGCGCGTTTTGCCGGAATGGTCGCCACCCTCAACAATGCCGCTGCGAGCGGCAAAATTGAGCTGGATCTGGAGCTGGTATACGGCCACTGCTGGGGTGCCGGGCCCAAATCCGACCCGTCAAATTACCGAATCGACCCGGCGCAGATACCCATCCGAAGACGGTGATCAATAATTAATTGGCATTACGTCCATAAGCCTTTGTAAAACAAGCACTTCGTTCTTCGGTCAACAGCGATCCAGCATTGCATGGCCGACGTGATTTAAGTACACTTCTCGAGCTTTTTTGGCCCTAAGCCAGCCAAACCGGCCGACCGACGAAATCCCGGTGTTCCCGGGTCATAAAGAACCCACCAGTTCGACAATTCGTCACATCCGGAAAACATTTGTAGTGCGACCGTTTGCGCGGCTCGCAAGGTGAACAATTAATGATTCGAAATTCGATTTTGAGCTTGCTCGGCCTGACTATGGCCGGCACGGCGAGAGCCGATTGGGTGCTCAATATGCCCAAAGGCGTTACAGACCTCAGCCTCGAGACATACAACCTGCACATGATGGTGTTCTGGTGGTGCGTCGCGATTGGCATTGTCGTCTTCGGTGTAATGATTGTCTCGCTGTTCAAGCACCGCAAGTCAAAAGGTGCGGAATCCGCGACGTTCTCGCACAGCACGACCGCCGAAGTCATCTGGACGACTATTCCGGTCGTTATTCTCGTGCTTTTGGCTATTCCGACGGCCGAAACCATGGTGAAACTCGAAGACTCCCGCAATCCGGACCTCTCGATCGTTGTTACCGCTTATCAGTGGAAGTGGCATTACAGATACCAGGATTCCGGCGTGGCATTTTATTCCAGCCTCGCGCGATCGAGCCTTGAAGCGCGTCGCAAGCAATCGGGTGTCGATCCGTTTAGCGTTGAAAACTACCTACGTGAGGTGGATAACCCCGTCGTTGTGCCGAGAGGCGCCAAGGTCCGGCTGCTATTTACGTCGAATGACGTGATTCATTCCTGGTGGGTTGTCGATCTCGCTATCAAGAAAGACGCTATTCCAGGAATCGTTAATGAGGCCTGGTTCCGCGCTGAAGAAACCGGAACCTATCGTGGCCAATGCGCCGAATTGTGTGGCAAAGATCACGGCTACATGCCGATCGTTGTCGAGGTTGTCGAGCCCGAGGCCTATGAGGCCTGGGTGAACAGCCGTGACGCGGAGCAATAAAGAATGAATACCGAAGCAATTGACGTTCACGACAGTCATGACGAGCACGACGATCACGGCCCGGCGAAAGGCATAGGCCGATGGTTGTACGCAACCAATCACAAAGACATCGGCACGATGTACCTCATCTTCAGCCTCACCATGTTCTTCATTGGTGGCGCAATGGCGATGGTTATCCGATCGGAGCTCGCGATTCCCGGCCTGCAGTTCGTGCATCCCGAGTTCTTCAACCAGATGACAACCATGCACGCCTTGATCATGGTTTTCGGTGCCGTCATGCCGGCGTTTGTTGGCCTTGCCAACTGGATGATCCCGTTGATGATCGGCGCGCCCGATATGGCGCTGCCACGCATGAACAACTGGTCGTTCTGGATCCTGCCCGTTGCCTTCAGCATTTTGTTATCGACGCTGTTTATGCCAGGCGGTTCGCCGGCCGGTGGCTGGACCATGTATCCGCCGCTCGTGTTGCAAACGGGTGATTCGTTTCCGTTCCTGATTTTCTCGGTCCACCTGATGGGCCTGTCGTCAATCATGGGTGCGATCAACGTCATCGTCACGATCATCAACATGCGCGCGCCGGACATGTCGCTGCTGAAGATGCCCATGTTCGTCTGGACCTGGCTCATCACGGCGTACCTGTTGATCGCAGTCATGCCCGTTCTCGCGGGCGCGGTTACGATGCTGTTGACCGATCAGTTCTTTGGCACCAGTTTCTTCCTCGCAGCCGGTGGCGGCGATCCCGTCATGTTCCAGCATATTTTCTGGTTCTTCGGGCACCCCGAGGTTTACATCATGATTCTGCCGGCCTTTGGCGTCGTGTCAGAAATCATCCCGACTTTCGCTCGCAAAAAACTGTTCGGTCACGACTCAATGGTCTACGCGGCGTCCTGTATCGCGTTCCTGTCATTCATTGTCTGGGCGCATCACATGTTTACCGTTGGTATGCCACTGACGGGGCAACTGTTCTTCATGTTCGCGACGATGCTCATCGCGGTGCCAACTGGCGTTAAGATCTTCAACTGGGTCGCAACGATGTGGCGCGGTTCAATGACCTTTGAAACACCCATGTTGTTCTCGCTGGCCTTCGTCTTCCTGTTCACGATCGGTGGTTTCTCGGGACTAATGCTCGCCGTTGCGCCAGCTGATGTGCAGTATCACGACACCTATTTCGTCGTCGCTCACTTCCACTATGTCCTGGTTCCTGGTTCCGTTTTCGCGATCATGGCTGGCGCCTACTACTGGCTGCCGAAATGGACGGGGCACATGTACAACGAGGCGCTGGGCAAGGTTCATTTCTGGGCATCAACGATATTCGTTAACCTCACCTTCTTCCCGATGCACTTCCTGGGGCTGGCCGGCATGCCGCGTCGCATCCCTGACTACTCAACGCAGTTTGCAGACTTCAACACCATCGCCAGCATCGGTGCAATCGGTTTTGGTCTGTCCCAACTGTTGTTCGTTTGGGTGGTGCTGACATCGAAGAAGGGTGAAAAGGCCACCGATAGAGTCTGGGAAGGATCGCATGGTCTTGAATGGACCGTTCCGTCGCCAGCGCCGTACCACACGTTTGATACGCCGCCGAAAGCACGTATCGTAAACGAAGCTTTCGACTAAGCATGTCTGACGCAGAGCGCAAAAAGAATATTCGTCGCACGACGCTGATTCTGACGGCGATCGCGTTGGCGTTCTTTTTTGGCTTTATCGCACTGGGTGTCGTACGTGCCTGAGAGCAAAAAACATCGCTCACTGGTCGGTCAGTTAATCATCATGACCGTCGCCATGTTCGGATTCGGGTTTTTGCTCGTGCCACTCTACGACGTATTCTGCGAGATCACGGGGTTCGGCGGCCGCACTAATTCGGAAGCTGCGGTTGTTGTGGAAGCGCCTGACCTTACACGCGAAATTCGCGTCGAGTTTGTAACAACGGTGAATTCATACGCACAGTTTGAGTTCGCAGCAGATGTCGACAGCATGACGATTAATCCCGGAAAGATGTACTACGCGACATTTACTGCGAAGAACCTCGCCAGCATTGACAAGGTTGCTCAGGCGGTACCCAGCGTGGCACCAACAACGGCGGCCGAGTACTTTACGAAGATTGAGTGTTTTTGTTTTACGAGCCAGGAGTTTTTCGCCGATGAAGAACGGGCGATGCCGCTGCAGTTCATCGTCAATCCGGACTTGCCGGATTACGTCGACACAATCACTTTGCAATACACGTTTTTTGATACCGCTCGGGTGGCGGCGAATTTAGAGAATTAACATGACTACTACTTCAAACGATCATTCCGCTGATGACCGCTATTACGTTCCCCACGGCAGCCACTGGCCCGCGGTTGGATCGCTGGGCCTGCTCTTCCTCATGGTTGGCGTGTCGAGCTGGCTGAACGGCGCGGATGCCGGTTTCTACATTATGCTGACCGGCTTTGCTGTCATTATTTTCATGATCACAGGCTGGTTTGGCACCGTTATCAATGAGAGTGTTGGCGGCCTGTACAACGCGCAAGTTGATAAGTCGTTCCGACAAGGTATGTTCTGGTTCATCTTCTCGGAAGTCATGTTCTTCGCGGCTTTCTTTGGCGCCTTATTCTACGCACGTAACATGTCCATTCCGTGGCTGGGTGGCGAGAGCAACAACTTCTTCACCAACCTGTTGCTTTGGGAGGGCTATGAAAGCACCTGGCCGAGCAATGGGCCGGGTAACGTTGGTGGTGACTACGAAGTGATGCCACCATTAGGCTTGCCGCTGATCAACACCGCGCTGCTGTTGACGAGCTCGATCACCATTACGATCGCTCATCACGCTTTGATCGCAGGCAAGCGTGCGCAACTGACCGCGTTTCTTGCGGCAACCTTCGTTCTCGGGTTTATCTTCGTATACCTGCAGGGCGTTGAGTACTACGAGGCCTATGAGCATCTGAATCTCAAGCTGACGTCAGGCATTTACGGTTCAACGTTCTTTATGCTGACCGGCTTCCACGGCATGCACGTAACCATCGGCGCGATCATGTTGACCGTCATCTGGTTCCGCGTTTTAAAAGGTCACTTTTCGAGCGACAACCACTTCGCCTTTGAGGCCGTGGCCTGGTATTGGCACTTTGTGGACGTCGTTTGGGTTGGCCTGTACGTCTTCGTCTACTGGATGTAGCCCATATAATAGGATCCAAGCAGGAACAGGATCAGGACAGCCGAGAGTGCAACTCTGATTTTCAGTGCTTTGAGGACCTTGCTCGAATCAGCGTTATCACGGGTCAGATAGAACAGCCCTGATCCGAGACTGATTACAATTGCAGCCAGCAAAATGATGACGACCAATTTCATTCCGGGAGTATAACGTGAACGACAGCACCAAGAAGCCGCTGCCAACCTGGTTGCCGCTGGTTGTTGGTGCGATTCTGGTTGTCCAGTTTATGGGTCTCAGCGTTTGGCAGATTTCTCGAGGCCTGGAGAAACGAGAAACCCGGCGAAACTTCCAGGCCGAGGCGACGTTCACACCATGGCACGATGGTATGGAGGTTCGTTCGTTCCAGCGAATTGAGGTCACTGGCACCTTAGTTGGCTCGCGGCAAATCGTGCTCGACAACATCATTATCAGTAACAGCCGCTATGGTCACTACATCCTGACGCCACTCGAAACCGCCGACGACGAACCGTTGCTGCTGGTCAATCGCGGCTGGGTCGAGCGGCAGCCGGGTGGTTTTGATCTGGCCCGCCTGGAGGTGCCCAAATCGAAGCTCACTATCCGGGGTCGCGCCGGCTCGCTGCCCAGGGCTGGCTACAAGATGGGCGATGCAATACCGCAGACCGACGAATGGCCAAAACACGCCGTTTATCCATCCGCTGAAGAGGTGTCGGCAGCGCTGGGCCGTGATATTCAGCCCTTTGTCCTGCTGATGGATCACAACGAAGAAAGCGGCTTCTTCCGACACTGGGTGCCGACCGAGTTTGGGCCCGGCAAGCACTTTGGATATGCCCTGCAATGGTTCGCTATGGGCGCCGTCCTCGCTGGCCTGCTCATCTGGAACTACCGCAAAAAGCGATTCGACTCATGACGGAGAAGAAGACCACCTGGGCTCGAATACAAATGCTCCTGATCGCATCCGTCTTCTTCGGCCCGCTGGTTGTGGCCACTGTCATGTATTACGGCGGTTACTTTCAGCCCGAGGGCCGCACCAACCACGGTGCGTTGCTGGAACCTATCGTATCTGTGGCCGAGCAATTGCCGAACTCCGAGGCTGTACGACAGGGAGACGGTTATTGGTCCCTCATCTATAGTGCGCGTGGAGAGTGCGGTAAGGCCTGCAAAAACGGCCTGATCACCCTTCGTCAGTCACAGAAGATGCTTGGCAAGGAAATGGACCGCCTCAAGCGCGTCTTCTTGCACGGCGAATCGTCCCCGGATAGAGTGTTTCTGGCCGATGAGCATGCAGGACTCATCGCAGTAAGAGAAGATGCCCTCACGGCGCTACTGAATAACAAGAAACCTGCTGAATTATCGGCTGGCGGATTCTTCCTGATGGACCCCCTGGGGAACCTCGTGATGTATTTCGAGCCGGACATTAACCCCAGCGATATGGTTGAAGACATAAAACGCCTCCTGAAGCTGTCTCGCATAGGCTAATTAGATAATCACGTGACTACGCAAGCAGAAACACGCACAGACTGGCGCGACTACTACGAGCTGACAAAGCCGCGCGTTGTCATGCTTATCGTGTTTACGGCGATCGTCGGGATGTTTCTGGCGGATCCGGGCTGGCCCGGTGTTATGCCGGTCGTGTTTGGTACGCTCGGTATTGCCATGGCCGCTTCATCGGCCGCCGTTTTCAATCATGTTCTCGACCACCGCACCGACATACTAATGATGCGAACGCGAGGCCGGCCGTTACCACAAGGCAAGCTCACGGAAAAGTCGGCGCTGATATTTGCGTCCAGCCTGTGCGTGATGTCGATGATTATCCTTTGGTATCTTGTTAACCCGCTCACGGCCGCACTAACTTTCCTCTCGCTAATCGGCTATGCCGTTATCTACACGGTCTGGTTGAAACGCGCGACACCGCAGAACATTGTTATTGGTGGGGCGGCCGGCGCGGCGCCACCTATTCTCGGTTGGGCGGCAGTAACCAACCAGGTGACAGCAGAGCCGCTCTTGCTGTTCCTGATCGTATTTGTCTGGACGCCGCCACACTTCTGGGCGCTCGCAATCGCAAGACTGGAAGAGTACAGAAAAGTAGAAATTCCGATGTTGCCGGTTACGCACGGTGTGCCGTACACACGACTGAACATTCTTCTCTATTCGATTTTGCTGTTGCTCGTCACCATCATGCCCTACCTGATTGGCATGAGCGGCCTCATCTATCTTGCCGCCGCTCTCGGTCTCGGCGTGTATTTCTTGCACTACGCCATTCGAATGTATCGTGATCACGAGGACGAGGAGTTGCCGATGCAGATGTTCCGGTACTCGATCAGCTATCTCGGCTATCTGTTCGCCGCGCTGTTAGTTGACCATTACTTCTTATTCCGCATTAACCTCTAGTTAATGCGGTATTTGCGATCAGGTCCTTGCCATAGGCCGATGCGCGACTAAACTGGTCTGCATCATGTCGCCGTCAAATAACAACTCAGCGTTTGAGAAACTCGTACAACCGCACTTCGACCGGCTGTACCGTCTCGCGTGGCGGTTGACCGGGCAAAAGGCCGAGGCCGAGGATCTGTTTCAGGAGCTCCTGATCAAGGCCTACGGCAAACTCGACGACCTCGTCCAGATCGATGAGCCCGGTTCCTGGTTATCGCGCGTTATGTACAACCTGTTTATCGATGAACGACGCCGTTTTGCGCGTCGCCGGATGCATACCGTTGAAGAAGGCGAAATGACGGGCGATGGCCTTGCCGGGCTACCCGGGACTGAGAATCCTGAGTGGGATCATGAGCGTCTCCAGCGTATGCAGAAGCTGGATTCCGCGCTTGCGCAGCTGAGTGATAATCACCGTGTGATCGTCCTTCTGCATGACACAGAAGGCTATAAACTTACTGAGATTCAAGAGCTTATGGGCGTGCCCGTCGGTACGGTCAAATCCAGGCTGCACCGCGCCCGCGCCCGCTTGCGGGAAATCCTCACTGAAGAAGGAACCTTTTCCTGATCACCGTCGTGTTAGGGATCAGGTAGGACGTATGTATGAAAAACAAAGACCTAGACACAGACTTAAATAAACAGGATCAGGAGATCCTGGGACTTTTAAAGGACTATCCGATGCCAGAGGCGACCGCAGGCTATTACGACCAGGCGCTGGTGCGAGCAACGCACGAGGGCTCACGTCGACAACGCAATCGCTGGTTGATGACAGGCTTCGGCGGCGCTATTGCGGCAGGACTTGTGCTCTGGATGGTCGGCGGGTTTTTCCTGACAACGCCCGATCTCCCCGTTGCCGACCCTTCCGTTCCTGCAATTACGATGACACTCGAAGAGCCGCGCACGATTAATCTCGTATTTGCTTCGGCAGAACCATTGGATAAGGCAACACTAACGGTGCAACTGCCGATCGGCATCGAGATGTCGGGCTTCCCCGGTCAACGTGAAGTCACCTGGCAGACGAGCCTGAATGCCGGCAAGAATCTTTTACCACTTAAATTGATTGCCACATCGCCCCTTGGCGGTGAGGTCTATGCAACCCTTTCACACGACGACCGCGGCCGAACGTTTCGACTGCGGGTAGACGTAAGTTAATAGATAAGAGTTAACGGAGTAACCTGATGAAACACCTCAATCTTTTTTTGGCAGCACTGGCTTTGACGTTGATCGCCTTTTTTCCTGCCGCTGCGCGCGCCGATCGCACCGATGATGCCCTTGAGGGCCTCGACGTAACGATGGTCGTTCTTTCAAGCTCGGATGAGCTCGATGACGAGATCTCCGAAATGGACGGTCCGGACGGCGACGATGCCGTCGACGACGAAGATTGGGAGGACGAGGAGTCCGACGATGAATCTGAAATGGAAGACGAATCCGGTGATGAGTCTGAGATGGAAGACGAGTCCGAAGACGAGTCCGAAGACGAAATGGAAGACGAGTCGGACGATGATATGGATGAAGAGTTCGAAGACGAAAACGACGAATATGACGAAATGGACGAAGACGACGATCTGGATGACGGCGACGACGTTGATGAAGACGAATTGGACGAAGACGACGATGACGATGACGATGACGATGACGACGATATGGATGACGGCGACGACGGCTAAGCCCTGCTAATCTGCTCTTTTTCCATCTAAAACAATGAATCCCCCCGTTTGTGACGCATTCGGGGGGATTTTTTTGCGCTACGTCATAGTTTTAGAGGTCATAAAGTCGGTACTCTTCCAACCTGACATAACGCGGAACGACACCATCCACATGGTTAATAAGCCCTACCCCTATATATTGCTGTTATTTTTGGCCGCCTGCGCATGCTTCGCACCTGTGCGTAGCGCCGAGGCAATGACAGCAGAGCAATACTTCAGCGACGCCAATCGTCTGTTTCGTGATGATCTTTACTGGGCAGCATTGCTACGCTATCGGCAGGCTGCTGATGAAGGCCTGGACTCACCGCTACTGCACTACAACATGGGTATCGCGCATTACCGCGCGGGCCAAAACATTCGTGCCCGCGAATCGCTCGAAAGGGCGCTTGTCGATCCATCGCTACGAATTGCCGCTCACTACAATCTCGGACTTAATGCTTACCAACTCGGCAATACCAATGAAGCCTTGCGCTGGTTTCGTCTGGCGCGTGATCAAGAGCAGAATAAGAAACTCCAGAAATTTGCCGTAATCGCCATATCGCGAATTCGAGATGAGCAGGCCGTCCCCGACGAATTTGAGGTTCGCGTGGCCAAGCGCGAGAAGAAGCGCGAATTCGCCGACCTCCAGTTGCGCGTTCGAGTTGGCTTTGGCAGTGACAGCAATGTTTTTCGTTCGCCGGATCAGCCGTACATCGACTTTTCTGACCCCAACACGCCGGTAGTCATACCCGAAGTTCAGACGGGCACCTACATGCCTGTGAGCATGAGCGCCAAATACCTCGTCAACAGCCTCAAGTGGGAAGGCTTCTATGTGGCCTACCGATTATCGGGCCGCTACTACGACGATGAATTGCTCGAAAACGCAAACGAGTACCAACACGAAGCGAGCTTCGGTAGCGAATACCACCGCAAAGAAGACAATCGTGAACGCAAGCTCTCCAGCGCATTCAAGGTCTCGCAGCACGATGAAACCTATTACGATCCAGACGATGGCGCTATCCGAAATGCTGGCGGCACCGATATCGACGATCGTATGAACTACCTGCGCTACGGCCCGGAACTCACTCTCCGGCAGTCGTACCAGCAACTCGCGTTCGGAATAAAGATCAAAGGTCAGTTGTGGAATTACGAGGAGCAAACCGTAGTTCCCGAGTACGACCACGAGTATCTGTTTTTCAGCCTCTACGGCCAGTTCAAATTTACGCCGTCTTCCCTGTTCCGGGTAACCGCTGAAAACTACAGCCGTCGCTTTGGCGACCGGCCAGCCTTCGACCTCGATGGACAACAGCGCGCAGGCAACCCGAACATTCGCTACGACTATTTATCGCTGAAGCTCACGGCGAGGCAGCGCATTCTGGATAGCTTGTGGTTCGGATTTGATGTGCAACGAACGGAGCGTACGGACCAGTATCTTGGCTATAACGACTATACTCGCGATAGTTTCAGCGCCGAGATTCACTGGTCACCGGGCAGGCGCTTTGATCTGGAAGCCAAGGGTGCTTATCGGCTCTACGATTACCCCAATGCCTTCGCTTTCCACGAACAAACCCTGGGAAGCAAGACTCAGGAATCCGCGGATGCGAGGCTCATTGCGACCTTTAAGTTGTGGCGCCACCTTAGCCTCGTTGCCGAAGCGAGTTACCGTGAGACAGTTTCCAATGACACGCGTATTCAATATGAGCGAAATCAGTACACGTTAGGCGTACGCTGGGAACAATAGTCTCTGCTACACTTCCGCGCTCTCTAGTGCCCGGCAACAACCCTCGATGGATGTCACCCCCATACTCGACAACCTGAACGACGCGCAGCGTGAGGCGGTTACGGCACCGTCTGAACCGGCGCTCGTGATTGCGGGTGCGGGTAGCGGCAAAACCCGCGTGCTGGTGCACCGCGCTGCATGGCTTATTGATGTCGAAGGCGTTTCGCCACAGGGCCTGCTGGCCGTTACGTTCACGAACAAAGCGGCGGCCGAGATGCGAAGTCGCATCGAGACCCTGCTCAAAGTACCCGTCCAACATCTTTGGATAGGTACGTTTCATGGCCTCGCCCATCGAATGCTCCGTCGTCATTGGCGCGAAGCCGGTTTGCCGCAGAATTTCCAGATAATCGACTCCGATGATCAATTGCGCCTGATCAAGCGGCTTCTGAAGAACCTCGAAGTGGATGACAGCCGCTGGGTGCCGAAAGAGATTCAGTGGTTTATCAACGGTCAAAAAGACGAGGGCTTGCGTCCCAAGCATCTTGATGATGACGGCGACCCGAATCGACGCCAGTTGATTTCGTTTTATCAATCCTACGAAGAGATTTGTCAGCGCGGCGGCCTTGTCGATTTCGCGGAACTGTTGCTTCGCGCGCACGAGGTATTGCGCGACAACGCCGAGTTGCTGGAACATTATCGCCGGCGCTTCCAGCACCTGCTCGTCGACGAGTTTCAGGACACGAATGCGATTCAATATGCTTGGCTCCGACTGCTGGCCGGTGACAAGGGCGTGCCGTTTGTTGTTGGCGACGACGATCAGTCGATCTATCGCTGGCGCGGTGCGCGAGTCGAACACATTCATCGCTTTCAGAAAGATTTTCCGGGCACCCGGGTGGTTAAGCTCGAACAGAATTATCGGTCGACGGAGACCATTCTGAACGCCGCGAACGCGGTGATCGCCAACAACAGTTCGCGCATGGGCAAAAACCTCTGGACCGAGGGTGCTGAAGGTGAAGCGATCAAGGTGTACTCCGCCTATAACGAACGCGACGAGGCGGACTTCGTCATTGGGCGACTGCGCGACTGGATTGCGCAGGGCAATGCCCGGGCAGATGCGGCCATCCTGTATCGCTCGAATGCGCAGTCCCGCGTACTTGAAGAGGGCCTGATCAACGCACGTATTCCGTATCGGGTTTACGGCGGTCTGCGCTTTTTCGAACGTGCAGAAATCAAGGACGCCCTTGCGTATTTACGCCTGACCTCGAATCGCGATGACGACAGCTCATTCGAGCGGGTCGTTAACAAACCGACTCGAGGCATCGGCGCACGGACGGTCGAGATGATGCGATCGTACGCAAGAGCCAATGCCTGTTCGATGTGGCGCGCGGCTGGCGCGCTGGCGAGCGACGACCTGAACGGTCGCGCGGCGAATGCCGTGAATGCCTTCATGTCCCTGATTGAGCGCATGGCGCGAGAAACCGACGGTCTTAATTTGCACGACAAGGTCGACCACGTCATCCACCTGAGCACGTTGATCCAGTTTTTCGAAAAAGACAAAGGCGAGAAGAGCGAAACTCGAATAGAAAACCTGGCCGAACTCGTCAGCGCCGCGAAGAGTTTCGAGCCGGATCCGGCCGAGGAAATGTCGCCACTGGATGAGTTTCTTTCGCACGCCGCGCTCGAAGCCGGCGAGGGCCAGGCTGATGCCTGGGAAGACTGCGTGCAATTGATGACCATGCACTCGGCCAAGGGTCTCGAGTTTCCACTCGTCTTCATGTGCGGGATGGAAGACGGCCTGTTTCCGCATCAGCGCTCCATTGCGGACCCAAACGGTCTGGAAGAAGAGCGCCGGCTTTGCTATGTCGGCATTACTCGCGCGATGCAGACGCTCTATATCACCCACGCAGAACAGCGCCGCCTGCACGGCATGGATAACTTTTCTCATCCGTCACGATTTATCGCCGAGATTCCCAATAAGCACATGGAGGAGGTGCGCCCTCGCGTACAGGTTGCCCGGCCCATGCGCCCGACACGACCAACCCAGCGCAGAACCGCGACCGGTGGCCCTGGTAGCGAAGTCGGTGTGCGGCTCGGGCAGCGCGTTCGTCACAAGAAGTTCGGTGACGGCGTTATTCTGAATTGCGAGGGCCAGGGGGCCCATGCGCGTGTCGAAGTCAATTTTGAGACGGCGGGCACAAAATGGCTCGTTCTCAGTTATGCAAATCTTGATCTGATGTAAACTACATTCAATGAAGATACTCATTCTCGGCGCAGGTCAGGTTGGTGCATCCGCGGCATATCACTTGTCGCGTGAAGAGGCCAACGAAGTCACTGTTGTCGACATGCGGCCAGACGTCCTTCGAGAGTTGCAGGACCGACTCGACATTCGAACCGTCGTCGGTCATGCGGCCTATCCGGATGTTCTCGAAAGAGCGGGCGCCAGCGATGCTGATATTGTCGTCGCGTTGACCAACTCCGACGAAACCAACATGGTCGCCTGCCAAATCGCGTATACGAAATTCCGCACGCCGACCAAGATCGCCCGCATTCGCTCTGCCGAATACATGAATGCCAACGACCTGTTTACGCAGGACGCGATTCCCATCGACGTTCGTATTAGCCCTGAACAGCTGGTGTGTTCACACATCGAACAACTCATTCTTTATCCCGGGTCGTCTCAGGTACTCGACTTCGCGGATGGTCGTGTGCGTCTTGTTGCCGCCAAAGCGGATCGTGATGGCTTGCTCGTTGGTCAGAAAATCGCGACCCTGAAGGACCACATCCCAAACACGGAAGGCCGCATCGCCGCAATCTATCGCGATGGCAAGGCCATGCTGCCCAAAGGCGACACCGTTATTCAGGAAGGCGACGAAGTCTTCTTTATCGCCGACCGCAAGGATGTTCGTGTCTTCATGAGCGAAATGCGACGCCTTGAAGACCCCGTTCGACGCGTCGTGATCGCCGGTGGTGGCAATATCGGCGTACGCCTTGCATTGGCGCTTGAGCAAACCAACCAGGTCAAGATAATCGAACGCGACCCACAGCGCGCGCGCCATATTTCGGAACAGCTCAACAAGGCGATCGTCCTTGTTGGCGACGCCGCCGACGAAGAGCTGTTGCTTGAGGAGAACATCGACAACGTAGATGTGTTCTGCGCACTAACCAACTCTGAAGAAGCGAATATCCTGAGCTCGATGCTTTCAAAGCGCCTCGGTGCGCACAAAGTGATGGCGCTCATCAATCGCGCTTCCTATGTTGAGCTGGTCGAATCCGGCAGCATTGATATCGCGATTTCGCCGCAGCAAGTGACTATTGGTTCCCTGCTCGCTCACGTGCGACGCGGTGACGTTGTGAAGGTGCATTCACTGCGACGTGGCGCTGCCGAAGCCATGGAGGCCATCGCTCACGGCGACGCTGACAGTTCCAAGGTCGTCGGACAGAAGATCGAAGACATCGAGTTACCGAAAGGCACGGCCATTGTTGCCGTCGTTCGCGGAGACCAGGTTATCATCGCTCACCACGACACGGTCATTGAAACAGATGATCACGTCATTCTCTTTATGACCGACCGTCGCAAGATCGAACACTTGGAGAGTCTCTTCCAGGTTGGCGTGTCCTTCGTCTGAAGCATCAAGGCACCTAAATGAACTGGACTGTCGTACAGCGGATACTCGGCCTACTGCTGATGATGTTCAGCCTGACGATGCTGCCGCCGATCGCCTTTAGTTTTTACTTCAACGATCATTCCTGGCTGCCGTTTGTTCAGGGCTTCGGCCTGACACTCGCGGCCGGTCTCCTGATCTGGCTACCCGTCCATCGCTCACGCAAAGATTTACGACTCCGCGACGGCTTTCTCGTTGTTGCGGCTTTCTGGACGGTTCTCGGGACCTTCGGTGCGGCGCCGCTGTACTTTGCCGATGGTCTGTCTTTATCGTTTACAGACGCGGTTTTCGAATCGATGTCGGGACTGACCACGACGGGTGCGACCATTCTGACTGGTTTGGATGAGCTTCCAGTTTCCATTCTTTATTACCGCCAGCAACTGCAGTGGCTCGGCGGAATGGGAATCATCGTTTTGGCCGTGGCCGTGCTACCGATGCTCGGTGTCGGCGGCATGCAGCTGTATCGGGCGGAAACACCGGGGCCGGTCAAGGACACGAAGTTAACACCGCGTATTACCGAAACCGCCAAAGCACTCTGGTATGTGTACCTCGCTTTTACGATCGCCTGCATGCTTAGCTACCGACTCGCGGGCATGGGCTGGTTTGACGCCTTGTGTCATGCGTTCTCCACTGTTGCTATCGGCGGCTTCTCGACGCACGACGCGAGCATCGGCTATTTTGACAGCGGCCTTATCGACTGCGTTGCGATCGTTTTCATGTTCGTCGCAGGCATCAATTTTTCGCTGCATTTTTTCGCCTGGCGCTACGTGCAGATAAAGCACTATATGCAGGACCCTGAGTTCAAGGCCTACGGCCTGATGCTCATTGTCGTCTCGGCCATTGTTGTGTTTACCCTGTATCAGCATCGCGGCCTAACGGACCCGGGCCAGACGTTTATCAACGGCGTCTTCCAGGCCGTATCGATAGCGACAACGACGGGATTCACGACCGAGAACTTCGCGCTGTGGCCGGCGGCTCTACCGGTGCTATTGATCTTTGCCAGCTTTGTCGGCGGATCAGCCGGCTCTACAGCCGGTGGCATCAAGGTTATTCGCTGGCTTTTGATCTATAAACAGGGTGCGCGTGAAGTTATGCGACTCGTGCATCCCAACGCAGAAATTCCGGTCAAACTCGGCTCTACCGCCGTTCAGCCTCGAGTGGTCGATGCGGTTTGGGGTTTCTTCTCTGTCTACATCGTCGTCTTCGGTGTGATGTTGCTGGCGATGATGGCAACAGGACTTGATCAGGTGACTGCGTTTTCTGCCGTCGCGGCAACGCTCAATAACCTTGGCCCGGGACTCGGCGATGTAACGTCCGGATTTATGTCGTTGAGTGATACCGCGAAGTGGATATCCGTCGCCGGCATGCTGCTCGGTCGTCTCGAAATTTTCACGCTGCTGGTTCTGATTACGCCGACTTTCTGGCGACACTAGAGTGCTGGCTAGATTCAGTGCCGCCCTCGGTAAGACCGCTTCCTGGCTAACCCTTTTTATGGTGTTGGTGACTTTCGTCGTCGTCGTGATGCGCTATGTTTTCGATGCAGGACTGATCTGGCTGCAGGAGTCGGTCGTCTGGATGCACGCCTTCGTATTTATGATGGGCGCTTCATACACGCTGCAGCAGGAAGAGCACGTTCGCGTCGACATTTTCTACCGGGAGATGAGTCCAACACGGCGCGCCTGGGTCGATCTCCTCGGTGTCGTCATTTTCCTGCTTCCGCTGTGTGCATTTCTCGCCTGGAAAGGCTTCGATTTCGTTGCGGCGTCGTGGCGCCTCCAGGAGGCCTCGCGCGAATCCGGCGGACTGCCGTATCCGTTGATCCCCTTGTTGAAGACCGTCCTTGTTCTCATGCCGATAACGGTCGCACTGCAGGGCGTTGCCCTGATGTCGCGCTGTGTTCGAACACTGAGGGGCAACTGAGTTGGAGTGGGTTGCTGCGCTGTTGTTTGTTGCTGTTATCGCCATCTTGCTGGCCGGTTTTCCGGTGGCGTTTACTTTAGGTGGCACGGCCTTGTTGTTTGCGGGCTTTGGTGTCATTGGCGGCGGCTTTAACGAAGCGCTGCTGTCCAGTCTGCCAAATCGTATTTTCGGAATAATGACCAACGAGACGCTGGTTGCCGTTCCTCTGTTTGTCTTTATGGGCGTCACTTTGGAGCGCGCCCGTATCGCCGAAGAGTTGCTAGAGACACTCAGCGCACTGTTTGGAACATTACGCGGCGGCCTCGGCATTTCGGTCACGCTGGTCGGCATGCTGCTCGCCGCCAGCACCGGCATTGTCGGCGCGACGGTTGTAACCATGGGCCTGCTGTCGCTGCCAACGATGCTCAAGCGAGGTTATTCGCCGGAGATCGCTGCCGGTACGATCTGTGCGTCGGGGACGCTCGGGCAGATTATTCCTCCATCGATCATTCTCGTCATGCTCGGCGACGTGATGACGACCGCCTACCAGCAAGCGCAGCTGGACATGGGTATTTTTTCGCCCAAGACCGTGTCCGTCGGAGACTTGTTTGCCGGTGCTTTGATTCCGGGCCTGCTGCTCGTATTTTTGTACGTCGTCTATATTCTCGGGGTTGCCTTCTTCAAGCCGGAGACGATGCCGG
>RCNB010001072.1_pt1 | contig 17543 bp, 13 predicted proteins | sample 2041321 | NCBI WGS metagenome assembly RCNB01 (sample SAMN09708232, study PRJNA481090) | Marine sediment metagenome, whole genome shotgun sequencing project. | reverse complement strand
CTTTTTGCGCTTGCAGCAACACTTCACTGGCCACAGCATCAGCACCCAATGCACAGGCTGTTGTATCACCGGGTATGAAGACTTTAAGCATGCTCAGATATCACCCAGCAATTTATCGAAGCGAGCAGCATCGACCCGTGCAAATACATCATCACCAATACGAATCGAAGGTGAACATGCGCAGTTCCCAAGGCAATACACCGGCTCCAGCGAAAACCGGCCATCGGCTGTCGTGTCCCCGAAATCGATACCCAAACGGTCTTTCACATGTGCTTCGAGTTGCCGGGAACCCATGGCCTGGCAGGCCTCGGCCCGACATAGATGTATGGTTGTCCGGCCCCTCGGTTGCTCATGGAAATCGTGGTAAAAACTGATGACACCATGAACTTCCGCCTTTGAAAGACCCATTCCCTGTGCAATTTCAGGAACATGCCCTTTGGGCACATGGCCAAAGCTTGTCTGGATTTCATGTAACAACGGTAAAAGTCCACCGGGTATACCGGCGTATTTCTCAACTGCCGCTGCGACGACATCAGAAAGCTCTCCAGTTTCATTGCTCATGAATAGTCCTTTCGGGATTTATCATTATTATGTAGTTCTCAGGCAATTTACCCCCATTCCAATGCATAAACAAATATAATCCCCCTCCGAAGCACCAGCGGGTGGTGGCATTGCTTTATTATTTAAACATCACAGGAAGAAATTGTTTTGATAAATATTTCAGTTAAAGACCTGGACGGACAGGTTCATGAAATCCAGGCACGTGAAGGTGACAGCCTGATGGAATCCTTACGTGAGCATGAATGGGGCGTACCCGCAATTTGTGGGGGCTTATGTTCTTGTGGAACCTGTCACGTATACCTGGACCCGGATTGGCTGGATAAATTTCAGCAGGCATATGCGGATGAGCAGGACCTGCTCGATGTGTTTGAGAACGCGAAAGACAGCTCGAGGTTAAGCTGTCAGTTGCAGTTGCTGCCCGCACATGATGGACTTAAGCTAACCATTGCTGAGGAAGATTAGTGTAGTTTAGGGGTTCAGTCCTGACCCCAGCCAAGAACATCTTTCTTGATCGACCACCTGGGTTGCCTTTTTTCCGCCCCCTTGCCCAGAATCCAGTAGTCATACGCGACCTGGATGTCTCCGGTGGATTTCTTGGCGGCCAACCAACGGCCCAGTAAAGCTGCAAATTCCTGCTGACCCTTTGGAACCGCAAACCCGGCCGGGATATTCAACTTTGTTGTTTCGAAAGCCACAACCGTGTATTCGGGATGTAACAGCGTCCAGGCCGTGCCAATTTCGGCCTGCACAATCAGGGCGTCAATCGATTCGCCTTCCTGACCAAAAAAATCTTTGAGATTACTGATCTCCTTCCATGTGATCCTGACGTCAGGCACCGCTGCTTCCACCGGTCCTCTGATATATCCAATCGTTCCAGGGTAGGCAATTGTCAGTTCGCCGAGTTTCATTACCCTTTCCCGTTGCGAAAACTCCCGTCGCCGGTGATCTCTGACGACGATGCTTAACGAACCCTCAAGGTAAGGGTCGGACAGATCCATATTCACCAGGATCTTAGTCGTAAGCGGTACGGTCCCGACGATATCCACTTCGCCACCATTGACCTGCTCAAAAAGAGTCTCCCAACTGAGTGGAACAAACTCCAGCCTGACCCCCATTTCACTGGCAAGCAGGTTCAAAATCTCAACATCGAACCCTACCAATTCGCCCTGGTCATTCTTGAAAGTGAAGGGAAGTCGGCCACTTACATAGCCCGCACGCAAGACCCCTCGTTGAGTGATCTTGTCAATGACGGACTGATTTTCCGAAGTGTCAGGGATACCGGTTGTAGGTGGGTTCTGACGGGTTTCATAAACGGTGGTCTCCACCGCGGGCTGTATCAGGCTCATCCCCATGATGACTTTGTCTTTGTTGTAACTCGTATCAATCGCTATCGCGAGAAATGCACGTGTTCCAAGAACCGTAATAACAAGTAATGCCATTGAGAGCACAAAGAAGCGCAACAGCTTATTGAAATTGATTTTAAGATGTCCGGTTAGTGCAGCGGTACCTATCACGCTGAATGCCAGAAGATTCATTGCGGAAACCATCGTGTCAAACTTGCCATTGATGATTCCCGTGGGGATGTACAACTGGAACAAATCCTGTGGCAGTTTTTGAATATCGAGCAGGAATGGAAGCGCAATCTGTGCCTTTGCAAAATAACTGGCCAGACCAGCAAGCAGGAAGCTGGGGTAACTGCCAAGCTCCATCGGCGTACCGGCAAGCCAGGCAGCGAAAGGAACAAATAACAGCGATAACAATTTACCGGTATTGGGGAAGTTGAAGGTCACCGGCACGATGACCTCATTCAGCGAATCCGTATCGTCCGAATTGAGTCCATAATCCTCGTATAGCTTTCTACTGGCATCGATCAGCATGGGCAGGATGATGAAGACATTCTGGGTAAAAAAAGCAGTCAGCAATGCTTCTTTAGAATAGCGAAAAACATCCTTGTACTTAAACGGTGTCAGGGTCGAGATCAACACCGGCAGGACCCAAAGTGCCAGGTAAAGCGATGCAGCGATGTAGACAATGAAATACACCTCAAGCCGGGCAATTTCGTCCAGGGTCATGGTGCCGGCGGCGACAGCAACAATGGCAAAAACACCTATCGGGGTCAACCCAACAATAAATCGCGTCACCCTGCCAAGTGCTTCCAGAAATGTGGACAGGGACTCCATCAAAGAGTCTTTCCCAGGCATTCCTATCAGCGCAATACCAACGGCTGTACTGAAAATCACCACCGCAGGAATGATGGTATTGGCCATTGAATAGAATGGATTACTGGGAATATAAAGGTCAACTGGATTGAACTGACTAGCCACCTCATTTGAATGAGTGCTGTAAAACGCCGCATTTTCAAATACCGGAAACGACATCGGCATGACGGTGACGACCAGCAGCCCGATTATCCAGAAGAGCAACATCAATAAGCCACCGCGAACCGCTAATTGGCGTGCCAACTGAGAGTCCAGCTGGCCAAGACCAACGATAAGGGAGACGATAACGTAAGGCAGAATGGTCATCTGCATCAGACCAATCCAAACATCTGCGACCACGTCAAAGATGATCGCTTCTTCGCCAAAAAACAGACCGGTCAGGATACCCAGTATCAAACCGGTGATAATACGGAATGTCAGGCTGGTATTTTTAAGATAGTCTATCACCTTGCTTTTGTTTTACCTTTTCTCGCTTGTGCGTATTATATCCATACTTTGACTGGCCCGAACCTTTTGCTGTAACACGAGTCAGACCTTTGAATTTCACTGAACCTACCATAGCGTTGTTTTTATGAGTACACACAAATATGTTCTGGCGTTATTCCTATTGCTGTTTTGTGGGCAATCAATGGCATTGGAAGCTACCCGCACGCTCAACGAAGCCGGAGATTTGCAATTACAACGTGGACTGGAAGCGCTGGTTAAGAAGCAAGGCCTGGCTGATGCGATCAAGTCTAAAGAACTCGCCCTGGTCCTGGTTATCGTCACCGACCCTGAAAACCCCCGTCTTGCGGAACTCAATGGTCGCAACATGATCTACGCAGCCAGCCTTCCCAAAATAGCCATTCTGCTGGGTGCTGCTGTGGCTATAGACCAGGGCCGGTTGGAACTGGATGACATGCAGGAAGATCTGGTCAAGATGATCCGTAACTCATGCAATGACTGTGCAACCAGGGTACTCGAACTGGTGGGCCGTCAGGAACTCCTGCAGATTCTGCAGTCACCAGAGTACAGATTCTATGATCACACAAAATCGGGTGGTCTTTGGGTCGGTAAGGATTATGGCCCGTCTTCAGCCTATCAGCGTGACCCCGTTTCCGGATTGTCCCACGGTGCCACGGCCTTCCAGGCCGCCCGTTTTTACTACAAGTTGCAAACGGGAACCCTGGTCAGCCCGGAACAATCTGAAATGATGCTCGAAATGCTTTCCAATTCAGCAATTTCACACAAATTTGTCAAAGGTCTCGCAGCTTATCCCGAGCTTGAAATATTTCGGAAATCCGGCACCTGGAAAACCTATCATGCCGATAGCGCACTGGTCCGGACAGATGGGCTTGCTTACATCATCATTGCCCTTGCCAATAATGCAAATGGTGCAAGCTGGCTCGAACAACTGGCTGCACCATTGCACGAGTTGGCGGTTTCACATAACTCAAACCAACCCTGAGACCGGCTTTATGGTGTGGCTACTGCGTGAGCCTTTTTAATCAGTTTGTGTATCTCGGTACCGAGGGTTTGGTGTTCAACAGCTGAATTTTGCCGCAAAATATTCGATATCACGATCACCATATACTGCAGTTTTACACCGTCGATTTCCTGCTCGACGATGGCCACGGAATTCATGTAATTGATAACATTGCCGCTGTAGGCCCTGCACTTAAACCCTTCTTCCTGTTTGCATTTGTACCAGGACCCTGACTTGAAATAGACCGCTGCTTCTTTCAATTCTGGAGAAGAGGCATAGCGGATACGCCGCTCAGTCACGTAGAGCAGTCTCTTCAGTTGACGACTGCTCCACTCATCCACCAGAACGCCTTTCTCCATCTTTAACAGGAATTCCATCAAGCTGCGGGCTGTCGCATAACTGTTACCACCACCATTGACGTTTCTCTTTCCCTGTCTTGTAAAGAAACTCCCCTGCCGAATCTCGTCCAGGGACAAGCCGTTGCGGGTTACCGGTTCCCAGAATGTTTGTTGGAAGATTTTTGTGAGTTTTCCTCCCGGTGTTGTGGAGAAGAAGGTTCGGATTTCTTCTTCCGATACGGGATAATTCTGACCAAAATGTTTGAGTAACATGGCATCGCGCATCACCATTGCGGCAGCAGAGTTGGAACTGACCGATAACATCCAGTCCAGGTATTCCCATACCGAGCCCTGATCACCGTCCTCAATCGGGCGTCGGATCAGTTTCCGGGTTTCCACATCAAAAATCCGGATAGTGTGATGGTCGCTGTGAGAAAAATTATCCGCCGTCATAATCGTGTTACGAAGGATTTCTTCCCTTTTATCGAGATCGTCGGGGTACGTGTCAGCCAGGGCCTGGAAATATCCGAGTGCGACCAGCAATTTACCCACACTGCCTACATTCTGCCGGTGTTCACCACGGTGCTCGGCATAACGTGGATTCTCCAGGTCCGTCAGGTCTAACACGGCTATGCCATATGCATCTGCATGTTCACCAAGTAGTGCTTTTATCTGGGAAGTAAATGCCGGATCAGCGGCTGGCAAGGCAACATCCTTGTTCAACAGCCTCAAATCAACCTGCTCTGTGGTCAGCATAGCCCCCGGTGGCTGAAAGCCCCCAATGGCGAGACCTTCATTGGCCAAACGCGCACCTTCCACACGCCGGATTCCGGTTTCCTCATAGCCATCCAGTGGATACCCAAAAGCCAGGGAACCCGATAGAAGCAGTGTAAGAACCAATAACGAACTGAAAAGATGGCTTACTTTCATGTTTCAGGTACTCCATTCATGTTTACTTTGATCGAGCTGGTATTTTTCAGACGTGCATCCATTTGCTGCAGGTAACCGATACCTTTTGCCATTTTACTGTCCAGAAACGGGCGCAGTTGAAACAGACGCAGGTCACCGTTTAAAAACCCGAATTCGACATCTGCCGGTGCAGGGTGACCTTCATCATCGGTGATGGCCGGAAACTTGTCCGGCAGGTGCTGTGAAAAATCTATTAGCTGGGCAATTTCTGCTGCTTGAAGTACGCTATCGCTACCACTGCTGGGCAGCATTATGAGCCCGCCTTTTGGATCCGGCACCCTGCGCCATGGTGCAGTCGCCGTTGCCAGCACTTGCACGGAGGATCCGTCCAGCGCTATACGCAGTGACTCTGCAGCCTGGCCGTCAACGGCACCACCCAACCCTTCATTGACTGCCACCGATACGATATTGCGGTCTCCCGTATCAATATCCTGGGTTACCAGCACACCGGATTTGTCCGATGGCACGGATTCCAGCAACAGAATCGAAGTATAGACGTGTTCCGGTTGCGTCATATGGGACTGGCGCCAGGCAAACGCCCTGGCCGTAAATGGTGACGCCCATACACGGGTAATCCCTTCTAACAGGTTCTCATAACCCACTACATTCGGCAGCGTCAGGTTTAATCCTGCACCGGTAAACCCGGCGAGATCTTCAACATTGGTGTCTGAGCGGACAAAAACACCGGGAGGATTATCTGTACCAAATGTTTCTTTTAAAGCGTCTCGCAACCTTGTCTGAAATTTTGCACTCGTCCTGGTATTGAGAATAATATTGTAGAGTTCTTCCCGGAATAAATCAGCCTTGCGGGCATGCTCCGGGTTGTTTACCGGGATTGAAGCCAACTCGGTATAATTCTCAACCATCCACTCGAATACCGTGCTGCCACCACCGGGATAGGGCTGTTCAAATACTTCCTGGCGGAAAATACCAAAGGGTATCGCCAGCCCACGCGAGACGTGTCCCGGGTAGTGGGCGCGTAACTCACCCAGTTTTGCAGCCTTGGGGCCGACGGTTCGACCGGAATCTGCAGCGCGCAGATCATCCAGTTGCACCACGTCCTGAACACTCAGGTCGAGCTTGTCCAGATCCGGGACAATTGTTATACCACCTGCCGATTCTGCGTCCTCGAATATCCCCTTCCATCGGTCTGACCAGAACGAGATCTCAACCAGCCCTGATTTGCTGACTGCCATGACTACCTGTACACCATCATGTTTTGAAAGCTCAGAGACGACGGTGTTGCTAACAGTTACGTTGGGTATTCCGAGATTGCGTGCCAGCAACTGAACATGTGAAAGCGGATTACCTTCTCCTGCAGTCAATATTCCAGCGACGGGTGGTAAATCGGAAACTGTTTCAGGCAATAGATAAATGCCATCGGCCTTGAAATTTTCCAGGTCTCTGAGATCCGGCGCAACATGTAATGTTCCACGTGCCAAACCAGGGTTCAATGCCGTGAAGCCCACACCAATATCCCGGTCGAAAAGACGGTGTTTTACACCCGCCAAACGATTTGCATCACGTGAAAGACCGTCCAGTATGTTTGAGAAAACCAGCAGTGGACTACCACGTAACTGATCCTGGATAAATAACATGGCCAGTGGCTCTATCCGGGCCAGTTTTGCCATACCCTCATAAAAATACATACGTAAAGCCTGAGTTCCCCAGCCCGGTGCACGACCAAGATAGTTGAGATCGTTCAGATAGCTGTCCAGGCGGATTTCATTCGTTGCCATGGATTCAAGTGTTTGATTCATTTCCTCAAGTAAACGGGCATTGATAACACCGGTACCGAACGCAGCCTGACCTGCAGATTTCAGCAGGATTAATCTTTGGCGACGCGTGTCCTTATGCAATGAAGAGCGTAAAACAGACGCCGCGCTGAAATTCTCGACTTCCACACGCAAACTGAGATCCAGGATATCCAGACGTACTGATGGCGATTTTATACGTGGCAATGCAGTCCTCAAATCAGCCAATAATTGACCGGTGGCGATAAATTTCTGGCCAGCCGAATCACCGGTGCGCAAGGATTTAGCAGAATCTCTGAGTAATTTTTGCAGCCACGGTGCTGCAGTATAACGAGACGCCATACTATCGAGTTCTTTATCCAGTGGTTCAGCCTGGTAGATGCCGTCGATCTCGCTTGCCAGGTCAAGGTAAGGTTTCTGCTCTGATTCACTCGCCAGACCCGCTGCATATTTGCGCACGCTTTCAGCATCTTCAGCACCTGGTGAGCCGTGAATCTTGGCCCGTAATGGTTTGAAACCGCTATCGGTATCCGACAGGGATGCCGACACTTGTCGAACCTTCTGAATAGACGCGCTGTTGGCACCATGAGGCAACATTCTGACACCCACTCTGAGTGCCGGAAAACCAGCTCCTATCCAGTCAGTACGTGAGCTCATTTCCACCAGGAGATCACGTGCCGCCGCCCGTTCGCCCTCTTCCTGAATGGCGCCGCGATAAAACAGGGCACGTCTCAATATCCAGCCATCGTCAGCACTGACCAGAAAGCGCTCGACCAGGATTTGTGCATACAGGTTGGAAAAACCTGGGTCATCGACCATTGATCCGGCTTCCAGGCCAGAAAGTATATTGGCTACCAGGAAGCCCTGTTCCCTCAACTTGAGTGTTTTTTCACTCCATTCACCATGCTGATGTCCTCCCCCATGATCCTTGCATGCGTAAGACTTCGGTGGCAATACAGTGCCATCATTACAGAACCACCTGAGACGCGAAAAAGGCCCACGTTCCAGACCTTGCATCTCGGTAATCCAGCTTCGATATTGCAAAAAATCATTGGACCCCTGATCGGCGGATAGTGAAACAGGAGCAATTTGTAGGAATCCGATCAGAATCAGGTACAGGCACTGGCGCATTTTTGTCTCCCAAACAAAGGTTTTCGATGAGTACATCTGTACAAAGATGCAGTCATTGTTACCTAATCATAATGTTCTGCGGCTTTATTACCAGTTTTGCTCTATTCGCTATTGACTATCCATCTCTTATTTCGGGTTTCTCAGTTCATCCAGGGTCATTCGGTTAGCCTGATCGATAATACTCAAAAAAGCCCGGGTGCTGCGTTCCATACCCTCTGCAGGCACCAACTCGGGAATATCAAGTGTCGTGTGGTAAATCACATGATCAATGATATGGAACCCCGGAGCCTGCCGGGTGAGTTTGGGTTTGGGATTCATTTCGGTATAGATCGAAACACCGAAATCACGCAGGGTATCGGTAACGATATCCACAAAACGTGAACTTCCCAGGGCATTCCATCGAAAAGCACCGATGGTATTGGATGTCATGAGGTCATCGTTGTACCAGTAAAGCTGTGTCTGCGAATTGTGTTCAAGCGTCAGGGCCAAAGCAACATTATCCCAGTGATAAGTCTTCTCCCATGCCTTCATACCCACTTCGCCATGGTGATGATCAGGAAACAGCAAAAAAACCAGTGTGCGCGGTCTTTCCTTTCGGGGAATTGCCGCGTAGTGTCGGGCAATTTCAAGGGCAGTCGCCAGACCACTGCCATTGTCCATTGCACCCTCGAAAAACCCGTCCGTATGGGCAGCAATGACAATCTCTTCGTCGGAGGCACCCGGTAATCGTGCAAATGCGTTGGCGGTTTTAACGTCCTTCCTGATATCGATATCGAGTTTCAGGTTGATTTCGACCTTTTCGCCACTACCCAATATGTCTCTGAGTGCAAAACCCTCATCCTGGCTAACGGTAATCAGGGGTACACCGTACTTTGCCGAAGGTGCACCCAATGGATTGAACTTGCCATCCCCGGGTACACCCATGACGTTGATGATCATGGCGGCACCCAACTCCGAGGCTCGTTTGTTGGAATCGAAAATACGCGCACGGCTACTGGCTGAGTGACTGCGACCGCCGGGTACAAAGGTGCTATAAATAATGACTGCCTTACCTTTGACATCCCGGCCAAGAAAATCCGGCTCAGAACCAATGCCAACCCATATGGCTTCGGCCTTGATGCCTTGTTTGGGTGTGGCGGCAGTTTTACCCACCGGAAATGCACTGGAGAACCGGCTGAGCTTTTCACCCACCCTGTACGAGGCTTCCCAGAATGACGGTGTCCAGTCGGTTGGTATCGTATAGGCGACCCGTTCAACCTCGAACCCCATACGTTCGAACTCACCGGTCATCATATTCATGATCTCACGGTCATATTCCGTTCCCGGAAGCCGACCCCAGTACATGTTGCCGTCGTCTTTGCTACGCAGCGAAACCGCCGAAATTTTCCGCACCCATGCCTTCATTCTCGTGCCGCTCACATCGGCGTAAGCAGACTGGTGTTTTTGAAGCGGCCAATGTGGATAGTCCTCATCGGCAATTGCCAGCGTATCCAGGTCACGTGGCAAGCCAAGCCCGTATTTTTTGGATTCAGCCGAATCCTCTTCTGCCGCCAGGGATGACGAAGCCTGCAGTAGAAGAGTCACCAGCACCATCGAAAGGACGGAGTATTTCATTGTATTTTCCTTGGATTGTTAATGAGTGGTGAGGGGTGGCTGATCCAGACCAAGCGCCAGGGCATTGGGGCGTCTTGGGTCGGCAGCACCATGGAAAACGCCATCACGCCACGTAATAGACTGGGTGCTACCCATGGTCTGCTGCAGATCAATTTCATGACCCTTTTTCTTTAACAACTTGATGACCTCAGGGTTCATCCCAGTCTCAATACCGAGCACCTGTTGGCGCCAGCCCTGATGAATGCGGGGTTGATGTGTAGCTTCAGCAATATTCATCTCATAGTCAATTACATTAACCAGGATTTGTAGCAACACATTGATGATCCGGCCACCCCCGGGCGTACCGGTGACCAGAAATACCTTGCCGTCTTCCCCGAACACGATGGTTGGCGTCATCGTGGAAAGCATACGTTTTCCGGGTACCATGGCATTCATGTGGTCTTCACCGGAGCTGTAACTGAAATTTCGCATCTGGTTATCGAACAGGATTCCAGTACCATCGGCCACAAACCCGGAGCCAAATGAGTATCCCAGCGTATAGGTGTTGGAAACAGCATTACCGTCTTTGTCCATCACTGAAAAATGTGTTGTATTGCGACTCTCATATCGCTCTACGGGTTCCGCCTTGATCCTGGCCACTTTTGCGGCACGTCTTAAACTGATTTTTTTGGCCATGTCCCTGGCTAAATCCTTGCTAATATACCCATCAATAGGTACTTCAACAAAATCCGGATCACCCAGCCATGCTCTGCGATTGGCAGCTGCACGTTTCATTGTTTCTGCCAGAATATGCAGGCTTTTTGCACTGCCGGCGTCAAGTTCTGCCATTGAAAAATTTTTCAGCACGTTCAGCATTTGCAGCAGCGTTACACCACCACCGCTAACCGGTGGCATTGAAACCACTCGTTTGCCCCGATACCGGGTAGAAACCGGTTCACGGTTTTTAACTTCGTAGGCTGCCAGGTCTTTTCGGCTGATGATTCCACCCGCTTTTTCAAATGCACTGACGATACGTTCAGCCAGCGCGCCTTTATAAAAAGCGTCGGCACCATCTGCCATGATCTGTTCGATCGACCAGGCCAGATCCGGTTGAAGCAGCAGGTCACCTGCCACCCACGGCTGACCATCCTGTTTAATATAGGCAGAGCCATTGGAGTAGTAGTTCAACACGGCATTGGCCATGTTCAGTACATGGGCAAGATCGTCACCGATCTTGAAACCATTGCTGGCCAGTTGTTGTGACGGCAATAGCAGGTCTTTCCAGGGCAAGGAGCCAAACCGCTGCCAGGCCTGATACATGGCAGCGACAGTGCCGGGGACACCCGGGGCCATCGGACCGAAGGTCAATTTATCAAAATCCAGCTCTCCGTCAGCCTTGCTGAATTTCTCCACGCTGGCCTCAATCGGAGCAACCGAGCGATAATCCAGTGCGATGGTTTCCTGTTCTGCAGCCATATGCGCCAGCATAAAACCGCTGCCACCCAGGTTACCCGCCCTCGGCAGGGTGACGGCGAGGGCAAAACCCACTGCCACTGCAGCATCCACGGCATTACCACCCCTGGCGAGAATACCCTGCCCTACGCCAGTGGCAATACTGTTTTGGGACACCACCATGCCGAACCGTCCTACAACCGGATGGTGAATGGAATCATATCGGATGATGGGTTGCTTGAGTCCTGAATCAACAACAGATGTTTGCGACCAGGCATTGCCTGAGCATAAGACCGATAGAAAGATACAGGTAGCGTATAGAGTCACCTGGCAGCGGATAAGATTTGCAAACATCGTGTGCTTGATTTTCATTTGTTCTCCGACTCTGACTACCGTTAGCGTGAAGGGTTTACCGGTCTTTCACCACTTATCTTATTCTTCGGACGGCTCCAGCCTCCATCGTCTGTGTCTCAAAATAACCGCGAAAAATAGTAAAATACCAGCCACTGACCACCATTTGCTCACTCTGGCTGGCGCCATTTCGCGCGCTTGGCTGTCGTAGGGAATTCCGACCATACTGCTCACCGATCTAATATTCAACATATGGAGTACCGGAATATTTTTGCGCATGGCTGTGCCGATGACACCGTTACCGGCGAGCTCGACATCGGTGGGAGGCACCAGACCTGTTTGCAGACGCAACACTTCAAGAGCATTACCGAGATTGGCATGCGAACCACCAATACTGACAAATAGACGCGCTTGATGTTTTTCCAGTAATTCTGACTTAAGAGTGATCATTTCTTCAAGATTGCCGGTCGTCAGCATTTCGACACCGGCATCTTTCGCCGCCGCGCGTAACAGGGCTTCACCTTCCGGGGAGAATCCATGCCCCAGTTCTCCATCACCACCCAGCGTGTAATAGTCTGCACGATGACGGAGAAACCCACTACGCCGTAATTCGGTAGCCAGAACCGGCCAAGGATTGTCAGGATGGTTCGCACCCCAGGTCGATGAACCAAGGGACACGATCAACAATGGATCGAGCTCCATCGCCTCAGCAGCCACAATGCTACTGAGGAGCAAGGCTGGAAAAGAACCTGAAGAATAGATGGCGATATGATCATCTGGTTTGAGACCCAACTCTTCGAACCAACGGCTAAATTGCACTGCCCACGCGGGATTACAACTGGTCCGCTTCGAACTCAGGTCGCCTAATGTTGTGGTGATTCCACTCCATTCAACCCCGATCAGGCCACAGTTCCATGGGTCGTCCTCATGAGTAGCCGCAGTACCGTTGTTCTCCCTCCACTGCGACAGGTGTTGTTGTGCCGCCCGTACTTTCTCCCAAAGCACTCGCTCTTCGGTAGATAAAACGGCAGGCGCAGCCAGGTACCACAATCCTGCCATAGCGACGGCCAGCAACAATAACTTGCCCTTTGTGACAATGGAGAAACGTCTCTGGGGAAAATCCGTTGTCCGGGTAAAATTAACAGCGGTGATATCCCTGATATTTTGGAACCAGTGTTTCATAACAGAACCAGTTGCAGCAGTTGAACACTCATTGCCGTTACGACACTGACGGCGACAACTGCAGAGAGCGTTATGGCCACACCCTGCCGCTGAATATCTGCACCCATCAAACCCGGCACAACCCAGCCAAGCCATAAGGAGGTTTCACCCCAAACCGACACCAGCGGATAGCGTAGTGCCAGCGCGATCAACATCGCTGCCGCCAGGCGTTGACGCCCGTAAATACCGGTGAAATGAACCAGAAACTTCAACACAATCCAGGTAACCAGACCGGCCGCCATCGAGACCAGCACTTTGTCCGGATCGCTAATATAGATTGCGATGACACCCGGTGTGATTATCCCCCCACAGGCCCAACCGGTTTTGTGATAGTAGAGCATACCCAGCAATATACCGATCGCCAGGCAGATGGTTTCATGGTCATACACCATATAAAACGGCTTTACTTCTGAGGTCGGGAAACCAACTCACGCCATTCGAACAAATCTGGTATCAGTTCAAAATGATGCAGGGCGGTCTCGGTAGCCGGTGAAACTGAATGCAGATAACGTCCAATCGAGTCCTGGTTTTCTGCGGGGATGTCGATCATGGAAACCACTTTCACGTCGATTTTCGACTGCTGGTAACGTTGCTGTAATTCACCGGGCAAAAGGAAATCGATCATTTTTGTGTTGGGATCAAGGTATGCCGAGACCTCCACACCACGTGAGGCAAAGGCCTTCTCCCAGAAATCCAGTGAGTAGCCGAAATGGGTACAGTTGAAGCTGACGGATAAGGAACCACTGGTTTCTTCCATTCCGGATAGCGCCTCATCGACATAGGCATCAATTAGCATTTCCGCATACATGCTGTCATAACCCTGCTCAATATACAGGCTTAGTTGAGGGCAGGACTGGGCCATGATCTGTTCGTCCTTGAAACCCAGTTCCAGTAGCTGATTCTTGTGCGTCGCCTCATCGACCGTGGTCTGTGTGGCAAAAATGATATTCCTTCCCTCGGGGTTGTCTTTTAATTGTTCCGCTATCTGTTCGACACCGTCTTCGACAATCCCGACCACCGGAACAGAAGAGGTCGCCGCAAACTCGGTATCCGGGATGAGAACAGAAAGAGTATTACAGGCAACGAGGATGATATCGGGCGAATAGCGATCCTGCATACTCTGCAGGGCGCTGCTGAATACTTTCAGTTTTTCTTCACGGGATTGAAGACTGTTGTAGCCACCCTGATCCGAGAAAAGGGTACTGGCAAATACCAGGTTTACCTCTTTGAAGACCGGATTCTGTTGAAACTTGACGGCAGCATCAGCAACAACCGAAAGACCACCGAGACCGGAGTCAGTGATGACGATGGTGATGCTCTCCTTCTCCAGCAGCGCGGGTAGCCATTCAGGTGATTTACCGTCTTGACCTACAGGATGTGTGCAAGCAACACTGAAAACCAACAATGCCAGCATGAGAACTGTAAGCCTGCCAAAAAATGCAGGTCCGCTATTGATATAAGGTCGCATGATAATCCCTTTTAGAATCCGATTGCCTTGCCGTCACGACGTGGGTCGGCACCACCAAACAATTCACCAGTTTCATGGTCAATCACGACCCCCTGGGCACCACCAAAATAGAGATCAAAGTCCTTTTTCACATCCAGTTCGTAGCCCATTAGCAGCAAGTCATCCTGAACATCGGCTGGAATCCGTGATTCAATTTTCAAGCGGCCATATTCATAATTGCAGATCCGTGGCGCATCAATGGCCGTCTGGATACCCATGTCATGATCAATCATATTGCTGATCAGCAGGGCCATGGTGGTAATGATGCGTTTACCTCCGGGCGAACCGATGGCTGCAAACGGCTTATCATCTTTTAATAAAAAGGTTGGACTCATACTGCTCAGGGGTTTTTTGCCGGCAACAATGGAGTTCGCCTGTTCCGGTCGCTTGTCGAAATCGTCCATCTGGTCGTTCAACAGGATACCCGTTCCAGGAACGGTGATGCCCGATGCGAAAAAATGATTGATGGTCTTGGTATAGGACACCATGTTGCCATCGGCATCGGCAACGGAGAAATGCGTGGTGCTGCCGCTTTCCGTGGGCCATGGATCACCCGGCGCCTCCACTTCCATGACATTGTTCATATCGATCCGTTCGAACTGGCCGCGCGCGTATTTCTTGGATGTGAGCCCTTCAACCGGAACATCCACGAAGTCTGAATCACCCATATATAGCGCACGGTCTGTGTACATCAATCTCATTGCTCCAGCCCAGGCATGAATACTCTTCGCAGTATTGTGCCCCATGAAGTTCAAATCAAAATTTTCCATGATGTTCAGCAATTCGATAACGTGGGTGCCACCGGAACTGGGAGGAGGCGCTGAAATGATCCCATAGCCACGATAGTCACCGGTAACGGGTGTTCTATAACTCACTTCATAACCAGCCATATCCTCCATCGTGATCAATCCGCCATCGGCCTGCACCGCATCGACGATACTCTGTGCCACCGGTCCCTGGTAAAAAGCATCACGCCCCTGGTCTGCAATCATTTGCAGGGTATCGGCAAGATCTGTATTGAACACCGTTTCACCCACTTCCTTGGGGAACCCGTCGGTCAGGTAGATTGCGTCAGAAGCTGGAAAGGCTTGTATCGCGTCATAATTGTCAACGATCATGTTTGCGAAGACTTCCGATACCCGAAGCCCCTGACGGGCATGATCTATCGCGGGCTGTATCACCTGTTGACGGCTCATGCTGCCGTATTTCTCCAACGCAATCAGCAAACCATCAACCTCACCAGGCACGGCGACCGATTTCCCGCCAATAGCGGCCGGGTTAAACCCCCGGTCATCACGTTTTACTTTCCCATTTTCATCCAGCTCAAACATATCACCCGTCGCCGCCGCCGGTGCTTTGCCACGGGAATCAATAAAGACGATCGTGCCACTGTCCGCAAGCCAGATCAGCATAAAACCACCGCCACCGATACCGGAAGCATTTGGTTCCAGGACACCCAGTGCAAATCCCACCGCGACGGCGGCATCAACTGCATTGCCACCTGCCTTGAGAATATCGACACCCACCTGGGACGCCTGCGGTTTTGCCGCTGCAACCATCCCATGCATGCCCCTGACATCGCCGCTGATATCGCCGCTGCTATACCGAGTAGGCTCCACTACATCGACACTGGCGCAACCAATAAAGAAGAAAACGGTTGTAAACAGCAAAACACTGAACTTACTACGCTGGAAATACCTACTCATAAGAATCTATCCTTGCAAAAAATAATCTGTTTATCGATCCAGAACTGATGCCAGTGCCATGGGCAAGCCGGCGATGTTGCCACAGCCAAAAACCCGATCACCCGGCTTGAATAGCCGTAACAAACTCTCTGCACTTTTAATATGCAGATAGCGGGCGGAACAGTGCTTCATTTTCGGCTTATCACCGATGACCAGCACTTCCCGCCAGCGTGAATTATTCAACCAGTCGAGAAAACTTCTAAAACGCGCAGGCCGGTCCATCCGGTGATTGTAAATCAAGCGGGTTTCTTCTTCAGACCAGGACAATGATCGAAACAGGGTCCTGGTGCTTCTGATGTCATTGGCAGAAAAGGCCAGGGCCAGCTCGGCGCCACCCTTGTTAACGACACCAAAATCATATTTGTCGCGTTGCAGATTGAGCATTGATTGCAAGGCCCCGACTTTTGCAAAGCCCAGCTGTTCTACAGTGGCAAGTGCCAGTCCCAGGTTGTTGGCCTGATAATCAACCCCGGTATCGGAGATAGGTTCTACGAAATGGATTGTACAACGACGACGCTCAAGCAACTCCAGTAAATAGTGATCATTTTTAAGATCAGCAGGAAGAAGAACCTGGTTTTCTCTTGGGATTCCAGACGTCAGTACTTCTGCTGCACAGGCACTGGTCGGGCCCCATACCTCCTGATGATCTGGCAGGACATTGCTGAGGACCGTTATATCAGGCTGCAACCAGCGACCGGCCATACCCTGCAAATCGGGTGTTATAGCGCTGTTTTCCAGTACGATACCCTGCGCCGAGGCGGGTAGCCCTCTAAGCCACCAGCGCATCTCCTCGATGTGGGCCCCGGATGAACGGGAAATTGTCTGGGTTTTTCCTGGACCAAGCTCACGTGGTTCAACGCCGGTGATGCGGGCATAAGTCTGTAACCCTGCATCTTGCAAGGCTGCATGCAGATAACGCACAATGCTGCTCTTGCCGCGACTCCCGGTCACCAGCACGCGTCGTGTTTTCACTCTACTCATCAGCTTGCTTCTATTCGGATAAAAACGCACCGACACCCAAGTCAGATAATTCCTGGTATTCCGGTAAGCCCTCGATGGTCACACCCTTGCCGTCGCGAACGTATTCCAGGTTGTGTGCCAGGGTCTTTACCGTGGTGACATGCCTGGCGACACGTTCCTCAAAACGCTTGTCGTAGGATTCCCAGGGCACGTACAAGCGACCCAGTTCAGCTGCCTTTTCGTAGGCCTTGTCTTCACCGGTCAGGATCAATTCCAC
>RCNB010001071.1_pt1 | contig 17547 bp, 13 predicted proteins | sample 2041321 | NCBI WGS metagenome assembly RCNB01 (sample SAMN09708232, study PRJNA481090) | Marine sediment metagenome, whole genome shotgun sequencing project. | reverse complement strand
GGCGAATGAAACTATTCGCCCGCTGGGCGGGCTCCTACAATATCGTTCGATCTTGCCGTCATTTCAAGATCACCCAAGCTCATCAATGCCCCGATTTGCCAGCGCATCCGCTTCCTCATTTCCGTCTACACCCGTATGCCCGCGCACCCAGTTCCATTTTATCTGGTGCCGGGACACTGCTGCGTCGAGCAACACCCACAGGTCCTGGTTCTTCACCGGCTTTTTGTTGGCCGTTTTCCAGCCGCGTTTTTTCCACGCTGGCATCCATTTGACAATGCCGTCCATGACGTATTTCGAATCAGTGTGCAAAATCACTTCGCGAGCACCTTTGAGCGCATTCAGCGCCTCGATGGCGGCGGTCAGCTCCATACGATTATTGGTCGTCTCGGGCTCGCCACCGTGCATGGTTTTGCGATGATCGCCGTACAACAGCAGCGCGCCCCAGCCACCAGGACCAGGGTTACCCCTGCAGGCCCCATCGGTATATATCTCAATCGTTGCGGTCAAAGCGGATGCGCGAAACTCGGGTTGTGGGCTCTGCTATGCCGCCGACCACTTTGGGTCGCAAACGCCATGGCTTTTTCATCGGTGTTAACGTGAACACGCGTTTCTGGGCGACGAGCATATAGCAAGCTGCAAGTTCCGGCCAGAAGCGCCGGCCGCGATTTTCCCAGGTCTGCAGGCTTGGGCTCTTGTTGCCGGGTACCGGCCAGCGGAAGAAATATCGGCTTAAGCCCAGCACGCGCATGTCGAGCAACTGCACCCAGTCAGACATCTGTCTGTCGGAAATCAGGTGATCGGTGCCCGGTGGCAGTCCAGCACCCGGAATCAGGCGTCTCAGGCCCCACAGGCCGCCCGGCTTGAAGCCCAACACGACCATATGCCCGTGTGGCCGCAAAATGCGGTCTGCCTCGCGCAGGACCGCGTGGGAGCGATCACCGCTGTAATCGAGGGTATGCGGCAGCAGCACGACATCCACTGAGTCACTGGCGATCGGCAGGCGATGCAGGTGCCCAACTGCGGCGGGTTCGTTCGCTGCATCGATGTTTGGCCGGTCGGCAATGCACATCGAGCGCTGCGTTCGTGCAAACCGCAAGAAGGTATTCGCCTCGCCCCATAAACCGAGCTGGACGCACTGCTCACCGAATATGCCATCGAACGCCTCTTCGACAATGCGGGCTTCCTGCAGCAGCAACGCCTCGCCAAATGGCGACTCCAGCCAGTTTCTGACTGCGGTGAATGCGTTGCCGGGTTGCGGGCTGATCTCGGTCACGGTTGCACCTGCGGTGTTTGCGATTACCTAAGTTATTACATAAGCAATGTGAAGCTGACCCTTGCATGGAGCTTCTTGGTACGTAGGATAGCCCGATGATCACCATAAATCCGAGAATTTGGTCGAAATTTCGACTGCAGACCGCCACCGCTGTTACCTTTTCCTGCCTGTCGCTGGCTGCTGCCAGCGCCAGCGCCGCACCCGGCTTTGTCGAACCGAGCTTTATAGATTCCGCTGATTTCAGCAGTGAAGCCGCTTTCGCTGATCGCGGCAATCATGCCTGGCACGAGCTGGACGGTTACCCTGGCGACACATCTGTTCCCTACAGACCATCCAATGATCTTTTGGCCCATTTGCGCGCCGGATTTTCACTTGATCCCCTGATGAACAAGCGCATCCAGGCGCAACTCGACTGGTTCGTCAGGAACCCCGCCTATTTGGAACGTGTCTTCACGCGAGCACAGCGTTACCTGCCATTTATCACCGCGGAACTGGAAGCACGCGAATTGCCCCTGGAATTAGCACTCTTGCCGATTGTAGAGAGCGCTTATGACCCGTTCGCTTATTCGCACGGCCGTGCAGCAGGTCTCTGGCAGATTATTCCGGGCACCGGGCGGCGCTTTGGGATCCGCCAGAACTGGTGGTACGACGGGCGTCGTGACGTCATCGACTCCACCTACGGCGCACTGGATTACCTGAGCTACCTGTATAAATTCAATAACGGCGACTGGGAACGTGCCATTGCCTCCTATAACTCGGGTGAGGGCAATGTCAGAAAGGCCGTGCGGCGCAACAAGGCGCGCTCCAAACCCATCGATTTCTGGAACCTGTCCCTGTCGCGGGAAACCAGCGCCTACGTACCGAAATTACTGGCGCTGGTCGCCATTGTGCGCGACCCCGCGGCTTACGGGCTGACGCTCCCGGAGATCGTCAACGAACCGCAATTTGCGATTGCGGATGTTGGTGGTCAAATGGACCTGGCGCTCGCCTCCGAGCTGGCCGGCCTCGAGCTCGACACACTGTATTCCTATAACGCCGGCTTTAATCGCTGGGCAACGGATCCGGCCGGCCCGCATCGGCTCGTTTTGCCCATTGAAGTCGCCGACGCGTTCACTGCGGCGCTGGCCGAGGTGCCGGAAAATGAACGGGTGCGCTGGCAACGGCACCAGGTAAAGAACGGCGAGGCAATCTCGCAAATTGCGGAGAAATACAATACAACGCTTTCCTCGATACGCGCCGCCAACAATCTCAAGGGCAATACCATTCGTGCCGGATCTCACCTAATGATTCCGGTCGCCACCAAACCCTTGAGTGACTACGGCAAGAGCGCCGATGAACGACGCACGAAAAAACAAAACACGCCGCGCTCTGGTAGCCGCGTGGATCACCTGGTCGCATCGGGCGAAAGTTTCTGGACGATCAGCCGCAAGTACGACGTTGGCGTGCGCGAGCTGGCTGCCTGGAATGGCGTGGCGCCAAGAGACACATTGTCGATCGGGCAAAAGCTCGTCGTCTGGACCAAGCAATCGCAGCCTGGCAATGCCATCAGCAGCACCGGCACGACCCGCAAGCTGCGCTACACCGTGCGCAATGGCGACTCGCTGGCCCTTATTGCAAGCCGCTTTCGCATTTCCGTGTCCGACCTGGTGCGCTGGAACAACATCAACAAAAACAAATATCTGCAACCGGGCCAGAAGCTGACGATGTATGTGGATGTGACCTCGCAGTCGAGCTAAATCAGACCGGGAACTAAAAAGAACCTGTAGGAGCCCGCCCAGCGGGCGAGTTCGCTATAGCCGAGCTGGTCGCGCGTGACTTCGTTTTAGCGGGTGTGCCGGGTTGATGCTTTGCAAACATTGCAGGGCATGTTTTCAACATGCCCTGCAATGTTTGTCGCCCGTGCCGATAGATAGCATGTCACGAGGGTTGAGTGCAGGATCCTATTGCACGGCGGGCTCCTACGATGGGTTTCTGCGGTTGCTCGGGCTTCTGATAGGTTTCATTGGCTACAATTATTGGGTGCGCATATTTGAACAGTGGCTTAGAATTACGAAAAATCGCATTACAACTGTTGGGGAAAATACATGGGATTCATGGCCGGAAAGCGCGCGCTGATTGTCGGGCTCGCCAGTAATCGTTCAATTGCCTGGGGCATTGCACAGGCTTTCGCCCGTGAAGGTGCCGAACTCGCATTCACTTATCAAAATGAGAAGCTGAAGTCGCGCGTTGAAAAGATGGCGACCGAGCTCGGTTCAGACCGCATTTACCCGCTCGACGTCGGCGTCGATGCCGAGATCGATGCTGTGGTTGAATCATTAGGCAAAGAATGGGACGGATTGGATGTGCTGGTTCATTCAGTTGGTTTCGCGCCGCGTGATCAGCTTGCCGGTTCGTACATTGAAAGCGTCACGCGCGAAGGTTTTCAAATTGCGCATGACATTTCCAGCTACAGCCTTGCAGCACTCGCCAAAGCCTTCCTGCCGATGATGCAGGATCGCAACTCGTCAATCCTGACCTTGTCGTATCTCGGCGCTGTGCGCGCTGTGCCGAACTACAACGTTATGGGTCTGGCGAAAGCATCGCTTGAAGCCAACGTTCGTTTCCTGGCTGCTGATCTTGGTCCGCGCGGTATTCGTGTCAACGCAATTTCTGCCGGCGCTATCAAGACCCTGGCCGCCGCGGGTATTTCCGGCTTTCGCAAGATGCTTGCGCATATGGAAAAAGTGTCGCCAATTCGCAGGAATGTTACGCCGGAGGATGTTGGTAATGCGGCTGCATTTTTGTGTTCAGATCTGGCGGCGGGTATCGCTGGCGAGATTCTTTATGTTGATGGTGGGTATAACACCATTGGGATGCACCTGGACGAAGAATAGCCTGGCACGATCACGACAGAACCCGTAGGAGCCCGCCCAGCGGGCGAGTTCGCTATAGCCGAGCTGATCCGCGCATGACTTCGTTTCAGAGGCTGTGCCAGGTTGATGTTTTGCAAACATTGCAGAACATGTTTTCAACATGTCCTGCAATGTTTGTCGCCCGCTGGGCGGGCTCCTACGGGGGGTTGCTACGATTCCTCTACATCGATCTTGGTTTTTTCGCCGTTCATGCGGGCTACGATAACTGCGCAGCAGGAATCACCGAAGACGTTGACGCTGGTACGCATCATATCCAGCACCCGGTCAAACACCAGCAATACGCCGATTGCTTCAACTGGCAAGCCTACAGCGCCCAGGATAATGGCAATTGCTACCAGTGAGGCTGAGGGCACGCCTGCCACACCGACCGATGTCAGCAAGGCGATGAAGACGATTGAGAACTGCGTGCCAAATGTCAGGTCCAGTCCGTAGGCCTGCGCCAGGAACATCGCTGCCGCGCATTCATACAATGCCGTACCGTTCATATTGACGGTTGCACCGAGCGGCAAAACGAAACTGGATATCTTGTTTGATACGCCAATATTTTGTTCGACGCATTCCATCGTGATTGGCAACGTGGCCGATGACGAGGAAGTAGAGAACGCGGTCAGCATGGCTGGCGCCATCGCCGGGAACATTTTATAAGGTTTGACCTTGCCAAAGAATTTCAGGAACAGCGGCAAAATAATCGCCACGTGCACTGCCAGCGCAATGATGACCGTAATAGCAAACACCGCCAGTGGTCTGACTGCACCGAAGCCTGCTTGAGCAACCACCTTGGCAACCAGCCCGTAAACGCCGATCGGCGCGAACTTCATGATCCACTCCGTCATCTTCATCATGACGTGGAACACGCTGTCCCAGAACTTAAAGAGCGGTTCCGCGAGTTCGTGTGCCAGGTGGGTCATGAAATAGCCGAATAGCAAGGCAAAGAAAATAATGCCAAGCATCTGGCCGTTAGCGGCCGCCATGACGATGTTTGGCGGGATCATGTCGTGGAAAACTTTGGCCACATCACCCGGGCCCCTGCCCTCCGCGATCTTGGCGATTTCAGCGCCGGCGCCATCCAGCGCAAGCATGTCGCCGGCAGGCACACCGTTTACATAGCCCGGTCCGATAATGTTGATCAGTATCAGGCCAACCACCGTTGCTGTCAGGGTAGTGGCAACGTAGAACAACATCGTGCGACCGCCAAGCATGCCAAGATTGCCACCGGAACCAATGCCCGCAACGCCGACGATGATCGACGACGTGATCAACGGCACGATGATCATCTTCAGCGCGTTCAGAAACAGCGAGCCGATGTAGTCGAAAAAGGAAACAATGCTGATGCCGAGGATAGACGGGTCTTCGACGCCGGAGGCAATGGACTTGTTGACTAACCATCCTGACAAGCCTGCCAGAAGGATGGCAATCAATATCTGCCAGTGCAGCTCCATTTTCTTCATCTGATATCCCCGACTATTCCGTATTCTTGTTTGCCATGCTCGTCGCTGCCATTTCCTGCACAGCAGCAACAATCATACGTTTGTTAAAACAGTAATTCCTGATCAGCAAACGCCTCTTCATTTCTTTCAATATCGGCGCGGCGTTCGAGTTCGCTAATGAACGCATTCAGATCCGCGGCGCCATTCTGATTCTGCAAATTCTCTTTACGCGCATCGCGCTCAGCCAACGGAATCGCTTCAGGTCTGCCTGGACTAACGGCATTGATCATGAAAACAACGTAGTCGCCGACTGATGTAACAGTACTACCAAGGCGTGCCTTGCCAACGCTCGGTTTTTTCGCGGTGAAAATGGCATTCAAAAGATCGCGATCCATTTCTTCATCAACGCGACCAACGGTGACCGACGGTACGTATGCGGCTTCCAACTGGAACGCCATGTCACTGAACTGCTCGCCCTCTTCCAGCGCCACCTGCAATCTGCGCGAGCGATCCTGAACAATATTGAGAGCCCGTTCTGATTGCAGCGAGAAAACAATTTGCTCGCGTACGACTTCAAATGTCTGGCGCGTTGCTTCGTGGTGCGTAGAAACCTGCAACGCAACGGAGCGGTCTGCATCCACTTCAATAATGTCGCTAATCTGACCGTCTTCCAGGACGCGTGCTTCAAAGACCGCATCGATAATGGCCTGGTTGGCGCCGAATTCCCCGCCACCGGAGCGGGTATAGCCGATCTCAGACTGCACCTCGAGGCCGGTTGATCCCACCAGCGACTGCAGGTCACTGGCATCGAACAATGCGTCTGCCAGCTCTCGTTCCAGTTCGCGGTAGCGGTCATTTGCAGCGCGATCCCGTAATTCCTGTTCAAGCTCAGCGCTTACCTGATCGAAGGGCAACGGTCCGCCGGCAACAATGTCGTTAAGCTGAATGACATGGAAGCCGAAAACGCTTTTTACGGGCCCGAGAATGTCGCCCTTGTCCATCGAGAAAATAGCGTCGCCGAGCGCACCCGGCATTTGCGACTGCAACAGGATGCCAAGATCTCCGCCTTGTTCCGCCGTCCCGCCATCTGCGGAATACTGGCGTGCCAGGTCGGCAAACGGTTCACCAGCCTGCGCCCTGGCGGTCAGCGCTTTCGCCTGTTCTTGTGCGGCGGCCTCGCCTTCGTCTTCGCCTTCAGCAAAAGTAATCAGGATATGGCCCGCATTGCGCTGTTCGTCCTGTTGAAAGCGGCTGACTGAATCTTCGTAGTATTGTTGTAACGCTTCAGCAGTAATTTCTGCTTGCTCACCCAGCTGGTCGCGACCTATCTCGAGGTATTCGAAATCGACCGTTTCCGGCAACATGAAATCTGTCGGTCGGGCAGCATAAAATTCGGCTGCATCCTCATCACTCACCACAGTAGTGTCGGCGAGCGCTGCAACGTCGAACGTCGCCATCGACACCTCTCGTTCCTCGGCGAAAAGATTCAGGTAGCGACGGTATTCTGACGGCGTAACGAATGCCGTAGCACCGAGGCCACGCTGTAGCTGACTGATACGAATGCTTTGACGCTGCTGAGCTTCGAACACACTCACGTTCTGCGCAGTCTGGTCCAGCCAGGTGTAATACATCTCCTTTTGGAAAACGCCATCCACCTGAAATTGAGCTGCCGACTGAATCATGTCAGTGACCACGTTATCGCCAATACGAAAACCTTCTGCGGCCACATATTGCTCGATCAGCACATCACGGATCATTCTTTCCAGAACGTTGCGCTTTATGATCTGACGATATTCAGGCGGCAGTTCGCCATAGTCCGGATTTTGCAGCAATTGATTCTGGTAGGCGTTCTCGAGCTGCAGTATGGAAATCTCGGTGTCACCGACTTTGGCAGCGTATCCGGAGCCAAGGAAGTTGTAGTCAGTGATACCAAAAAAGGCGAACGGCACGGCAATGAGAGCCAGCATCGCAATGGCGATGCCGCCAGTAAATCGGTCACGAATAGATTGCAGCATATTAGTTGGTCTGGTTTTGTGGGTAAGCTCCTGACAGTGGTCTGCCAGGGCGGGAATGGTTCGGCTGGGCGAACCCGGCGATTAAGGCGTGGGATGATACTTGAGCGCAGGGGTTAGGCCAAGCCTCAGACCCTTTTGATTGTTACGGGCATTGACCCATTCGCGGCTGAAGCCGCTCCCACGATTCCAAAAAGTAGTGTAAGAGCCCGCCCCAATCCTCCCGCACTAACAAATTTGTGGCCAAAAGGCGGGTGAGGATTGATCTTTAAGTACCGCGCTTAAGAGCAATACGTTTGAACGGGTGTGGTGGGTTGGTGCCTGGCAAACATAGCCCCCCACTACTCTAAAAAGCATCTGTAGGAGCCCGCCCAGCGGGCGATATGCGCTGAATTTTCATTGTTATCTATTGCCGGGCAGGCGTAATTTTTGTGCGGGTGTGGTGGGTTGTTGCTTGGCAAACATTGCCCCAACTGCTCTAAAAAGCACCTGTAGGAGCCCGCCCAGCGGGCGAGTTCGCCTTAGCTGATATTGGCGGGTGACTTCGTTTAAACGGATGTAGTGGGTTGGTGTTTTGCAAACATTGCTTCGCAATGTTTGTCGCCCGCTAGGCGGGCTCCTACGGTAGGTTTCTACGGTTTCTCGGGCTTCTAATAAGTTTTAACGGTAGGTTTCTACGGTTTCTCGGGCTTCTAATAAGTTTTAACGGTAGGTTTCTATGGTTTCTCGGGCTTCTAATAAGTTTTAACGGTGGGTTTCTGCGGTTTCTCGGGCTTCTAATATGTTTCATTGGCTACAGTTATTGGGTGCGCACAACCTGGGCGGGGGGGATTACATACAAAAAAAAACCGGGCCCCAACGGGACCCGGCGTTTTTTGTTGGCGGAGTGGACGGGACTCGAACCCGCGACCCCCGGCGTGACAGGCCGGTATTCTAACCAGCTGAACTACCACTCCGTAACCTGGTGGGTGCTGACGGGATCGAACCGCCGACCCTCGCCTTGTAAGGGCGATGCTCTACCAGCTGAGCTAAGCACCCGGTTGGACCGCAGGAATCACCGCTGATGCGTGACTCCTGCGCAATCGTCTTCAATACACGGTCGTGAAAACCGTGCTAAATCAAACGATTCTCGTCCCCCCGGTACTGAAGGGCGCGCTAGTTTACGGCTTCCTTCAGGGCTTTACCAGCCTTAAAGCCAGGTACATTGCTGGCCTTAATTTGAATGGCTTCGCCGGTTCTCGGATTGCGTCCCATGCGTGCCGCACGAGCCTTAACAGAGAATGTTCCAAAGCCGACCAGCGATACTGAACCGCCCCCCGACAAAGTCTGCGTTACGCTTGCCAGTACTGCGTCGACTGCCTTGGTTGCATCCGCACGTGACGTACCCGTCTCAGCAGCAACCGAATCGATGAGTTCTCCCTTGTTCATGCATTCACCCTTAGCAAATAATAAATCGTCAAATTGATAATAATGCGGAATGCCAAAAGCGTCGTTCCGCATCTCCGTATACGTCCCAAATCGCAGAACGCGTGCTAACCCTAAAAATTGACGGGGACGGAATGAAACCCGCAAAACCCGTCAATGCCTCGCCAGACCTGACGTTCAGCCTGTCAAAGCACGCGTAGCTTATACCAAGTGCCTAAAACAGCGTCAACAACGCAGTGTTTTAGCGGGTTTCAGAAATTAATGGGGACGGACGATATCGTCGGATTTTGACCCTTTCGCAGACTCTACTGACGGCTCTTTTTTAGCCCCGGATTTGGCCTCGGGAACCGGCAAATGTTGCAGCGCCAGTTCCAAAACCTCATCTATCCATTTCACCGGAAGAATGCTCAGTTTGTCCTTGATGTTCTTCGGTATTTCTACCAGGTCCTTCTCGTTTTCATGCGGTATCAGCACGGTGGTAATGCCACCACGGTGGGCCGCCAGCAACTTCTCCTTCAGACCCCCTATTGGCAGTACTTCACCCCGCAAAGTGATCTCTCCGGTCATGGCTACATCAGCCTTTACCGGGATGTTGGTTAATGCGGATACCAGCGCAGTACACATGCCAACTCCCGCACTCGGACCGTCCTTTGGCGTGGCTCCTTCCGGCACGTGGACGTGCACATCCTGCTTCTGATAGAAGTCCGGATCGATGCCCAAAACCTCCGCCCTGCTCCTGACAACGGTCATCGCTGCCTGGATAGACTCGGTCATCACATCACCCAGTTTGCCGGTATGGGTCAGTTTGCCCTTGCCGGGAACGATTGCTGCCTCGATTGTCAGGAGCTCGCCGCCGACCTCGGTCCAGGCGAGTCCGGTAACCTGTCCGACCTGATCGTTGTCTTCAGCCTTGCCGTAACGGAAGCGCCGCACACCAAGGTACTTTTCCAGGCTTTTCGGTGTCACGCGCACCGAGGCATCCCTGGGCTTCAACAGCAGCATCTTCACCACCTTGCGGCAGATCTTCGAGATTTCGCGTTCCAGGTTACGCACGCCGGCCTCGCGGGTGTAGTGCTGAATGATGTCCAGCACGGCGCCCCTGCTGATCGAAAGCTCGGCCTCCTTCAGGCCGTTTTCCTTCAGTTGCTTGGGCACCAGGTAACGCATCGCGATATTAAGCTTCTCGTCCTCGGTGTAGCCCGCCAGGCGAATGACTTCCATGCGATCCAGCAACGGTGCGGGAATATTCAGGGTATTTGCGGTGCAGACGAACATGACATCCGACAGGTCAAAATCGACCTCAAGATAATGATCATTAAAAGAAGAATTCTGTTCCGGATCAAGCACCTCCAGCAAAGCTGATGAAGGATCGCCGCGGAAATCCATGGCCATCTTGTCCACCTCATCGAGCAAGAACAGCGGGTTTCTCACTGTCGTCTTAGCCAGGTTCTGGATGATCTTACCCGGCATTGAGCCGATATAGGTGCGCCGGTGACCCCGAATTTCAGCCTCATCACGTACGCCACCAAGCGACATGCGGACGAACTTGCGATTCGTCGCCCGCGCAATGCTCTGGCCCAGTGACGTCTTGCCGACGCCCGGTGGTCCGACCAGGCAGAGTATCGGGCCTTTCAGGCGCTTCACACGCTGCTGTACGGCAAGATACTCAAGAATACGTTCCTTGACCTTCTCGAGACCATAGTGATCTTCATCGAGCACTTCCTCGGCACGGCTAAGATCACGCAACACCTTGCTGCGTTTTTTCCACGGCGCTTTCAACAGCCAGTCAACGTAGTTGCGCACGACCGTGGCTTCCGCCGACATCGGCGACATCATCTTGAGTTTGTTTAATTCAGAAGTGGCCTTCTCCTTGGCCTCTTTGCTCATACCTGCATTTTCGATCTTGTTTTCCAGGTCAGCGAGCTCGTTGGGTGCATCTTCCATTTCACCCAGCTCTTTCTGAATGGCCTTCATTTGCTCATTCAGGTAATACTCGCGCTGCGATTTCTCCATCTGCTGTTTGACGCGTCCACGGATGCGTTTTTCGATTTGCAGCACATCAATCTCTCCCTCGATGACGCCGAGCATCTGTTCGAGGCGAATTTTGACATCGAGAATTTCCAGGATGCGCTGTTTCTCAGCGAGTTTGAGCGCCATGTGTGCCGCAACTGTATCGGCAAGTCTGCCCGGCTCATCAATTCCTGAAAGTGATGTGAGGATTTCGGGTGGTACTTTCTTGTTCAGTTTCACGTACTGCTCGAACTGCGCAATGATCGCGCGCACCAGTACGTCAATTTCCCGCTCCTCGGGACGGCTTTCTTCCTCAAGTATTGTGATTTCGGCGGAGAAGTGATCGCCAACCAATAATTTGTCCACGTGGGCGCGTTCTGCACCTTCTACCAGCACTTTGACGGTGCCATCAGGAAGTTTCAGCAACTGCAGGATGGTCGCAAGCGTTCCGATTTCATAGAGGTCTTCCGGCGCCGGATCATCGAGGTCTGCTTTCTGTTGTGCGATCAGCAATATTTTCTTGCTGGCATTCATCGCAAGATCCAACGCGACGATGGATTTGTCGCGACCGACAAACAGGGGAATGACCATATGCGGATAAACCACGACGTCGCGCAGCGGCAAAACCGGAATAGCGCCGCGTTCGCCTGGCTCGTCCAGTGCTTCTAATTCAATGTCAATGGTTGGATCTTCTTCAGACACAGGTATGGCCCTCGCTCATTTGCCGGGTGACTTATATTTCAGGGCTTGGACATGCGTCCGAATCAGCTGAAATCAAGCGATGTTTCTGCCAGAATTTTTGCGCAACGCGACGTGGGCCAACGAAACGGTCGGGCTCACTGCTGCGCACGATCTGGCAGAAACCGTCCCCCCACCCAAGCGAAGAGGAACCAGGTCCTGCTTTATGCCTAAAAAAAGGGCGGTACCAAAATTAAAAAAGAGCCACAGTTGGCGTTATCACTAAAATAACGACGCCCGTTTTTTCCTATCCATTCGACCCGGTCGGTCGAACCTGTTGTTCGACATTGACCGTAGGCGGTTCATCAGACTCATGGATAATGTACGGCTGGGTTTCACCGATTACTACCGACTCATCCAGTACCACTTTTTTCGCCGTAGTCGAAGAGGGCAATTCGTACATCGTGTCGAGCAGCACACTTTCCAGAATAGTGCGCAAACCGCGCGCGCCCGTTTTGCGTTTCATAGCGCGCTTTGCGACGGCGCGTAACGCATCATCGCGAAATTCGAGCTCGACGCCTTCCATATCGAACAGTTTCCGGTATTGCTTTGTCAGCGCGTTCTTCGGCTCTAGCAGAATGCTGACAAGTGCGTCCTCATCCAGTTCCTCGAGCGTCGCCACAACTGGCAAACGACCGACGAATTCCGGAATCAGTCCGAAGCGAATCAGGTCTTCCGGCTCCACCTCGTACAACAACTCACCAATACTCTTCTCTTCCTCACTGGTCTTCACATCAGCCGTAAAGCCGATACCACTTTTCGAGGAACGATCACGAATAATTTTCTCGAGGCCGGCAAACGCACCACCGCAAATAAAGAGGATGCTGCTGGTATCAACCTGCAGGAATTCCTGCTGCGGATGTTTCCTGCCACCTTGTGGCGGCACAGAGGCGACCGTTCCTTCAATCAGTTTCAACAATGCCTGCTGGACGCCTTCGCCGGATACATCGCGGGTGATTGAGGGGTTATCGGACTTACGTGAAATCTTGTCGATTTCATCGATATAGACAATGCCGGTCTGGGCTTTTTCTACATCGTAGTCGCACTTTTGCAGCAGCTTTTGAATAATGTTTTCTACGTCTTCGCCAACATAACCCGCCTCTGTCAGCGTCGTCGCATCAGCAATCGTAAACGGCACGTTCAGGAGCCGCGCCAGGGTTTCTGCCAGCAGTGTTTTGCCGCAACCCGTGGGGCCAATCAGCAGGATATTGCTCTTGGCGAGTTCTATGTCGTCCTTGCTGTCTGAGGCGCGATCGTCAAGACGTTTGTAGTGGTTGTATACAGCAACCGACAGCACCTTTTTCGAGCGCTGCTGACCAATGACATACTCATCGAGGATTGCCTTGATTTCCTTCGGTTTGGGCAGCTTGTCGCGACCGGTTTCACCGAGGTCCTCGAGCTCTTCACGAATGATGTCATTGCAAAGCTCGACACACTCATCGCAGATAAAGACCGAGGGTCCTGCAATCAGCTTGCGGACTTCGTGCTGGCTTTTGCCGCAAAAAGAACAATAGAGGAGTTTACCGTCCTCGTTCTTGCCGCGGGATTCATCGCTCATACTTAAAACGCCTCTTCAACCAAAAATCAATCTGTTACGACTGTCTGTTATATAACACGCACTCTTTTTGCGTGCAAAGCTTCAGGTCTCATATGTGCCAACCAGCTCACACAAGTCGCTGATTTTACTTGGATTCGTCCTTTTCCGTCGCCGGCATTTCGACACGACTTTCAAGCATCGTATCGATCAGTCCATATTTGACAGCATCCTCACCACTCATGAAATTGTCCCTTTCCAGGTCTTTTTCGATCTGCTTCAGGGTTTGACCGGTATGCCGGGCCATAATTTCATTCAGGCGGCGTTTGAGTTCCAGCACTTCTTTGGCGTGAATCTCGATATCGGTCGCCTGGCCCTGAAAACCGGCACTCGGCTGATGCACCATGACGCGCGAATGTGGCAGTGCAAAACGCTTGCCGTTGGTACCGCCTGCCAACAACAATGCGCCCATGCTGGCTGCCTGGCCAATGCAAATGGTGCTGATGTCGCAATTGACGAATTGCATGGTGTCATAAATCGACAGGCCGGCAGTGACGGAGCCGCCCGGGGAATTGATATACAACTGGATATCCTTGTCGGGATTCTCCGACTCGAGATACAAGAGTTGCGCGACAATCAGGTTTGCCATCTGATCTTCAACCGGTCCGACAATGAAAATCAACCGTTCTTTCAGCAGTCGCGAATAAATATCGTAGGCACGTTCTCCGCGGGCGGTTTGTTCAACCACCATCGGGACGAGGTTTAATGCTTGTGCGCTCATTGCAGTTCCTGTTGTCATCCGTTGTAAATTACTTGCCCTGAATTTCGCGATTCAAATTACGCTTCAGGATTCATATATTTTTTGAAGCTGATCTTATTCGTCTTTTCCACGCCATTACTGGCCAGCCACTCGACCGCCTGTTCTTCCATCACCATGGGCTCAATTTGCTCCATGATCTTCGGATCGTTCATGTAAGTGTTTGCCATTTCCTCGGCATTTTCATATCCGGCGCAGATCGTGGCCACGCGCGCGCGCATACGCTCGGCATCGACCTGGATATTGTTATCGTCAACCACGTGCCGAATCAGTAGACCAAGCCGAACGCGTTTTTCAGCATTTTCCAGAAAGTCTGTAATGGGTGGCGCGTCTGCATGATCCTCAACGCCAAGCTGGCGCATAGCTTCGTGCTGCATCGAATGCGCTTCCTGTTGAACCAGTGAGACAGGCACCTCGACCGGGTTTGCCTCCAGCAGTCCCGCCATTGTCTGCTCACGAATATCGGCACGGGTTTTCTGTTCCACTTCGCGCTCCATGTTGGCGGTAACATCTTCACGCAGTTTCTTAATACCACCCTCTTTCACACCGTATTGTTCCGCCAGGCTGTCATCCAGTGGTGGCAGCTCCTGCTCTTCTACGCGGTGCACCAACATGCTGAAGTCGACCTTCTTTTTCGCCAACGCTTCAGCGTGGTAATCCTTCGGAAATTTCACTTTAAAAGTTTTCTCATCACCGGCCTTGATGCCAACCAGCGCTTCTTCAAAGTCCGGCAACATCTGGCCCTGACCGAGAATGATCGGCACCTCGCTGCCTTTACCGCCCTCGATGGGCTCACCTTTTAGCTGGCCATCAAAATCGACAATGACCTGGTCGCCCTCTTTTGACTCACGTTCAACTGTTTTCCAGGTCGCTTTCTGCTTGCGCAGATTGTCGATCATGTCATCACAATCTGTGTCCGATATTTCGACCTCGGGCACGCTGACCTCGATTTTATCGAGGCCCTGCAACTTGACCTCTGGCAGCACCTCGAAGGTCGCGACGAAAGCGAAGCCATCGGCATCTTTCGAAACTTCAGGTTCGATTTTCGGCTGTGCAACCGGATTCAGGTTTTCCTGAATTACCGCGTCGCGGTAGCTCTGGCTCATCAAATCGGTCAATACTTCCTGGCGTACCTGCACTCCGTAGCGCTGGCGGACAACGGTGGGTGGAATCTTTCCCGGGCGAAAGCCTTTGATTTTGGCTGTCTTGCCGACCTTTATCAGGCGGGAGTCCACTTCTTTTTCGATACGTTCGGCAGGCAGTTCGACGCGCATGCGCCGTTCCAGTGTGCCCGTCGATTCGACTGTGACCATCATTAATCTATACCCTTTTCCGTTCCCGGTCGGCGCCTCAAGCGACGCCGGGAAAGCTCGTTAAAACCTTAAATATCAATGAGATATTAATTCCAGAGGACTCTGGTGCGAAAGGAGAGACTCGAACTCTCACGGGTTACCCCACTGGATCCTAAATCCAGCGCGTCTACCAATTCCGCCACTCTCGCGTTTGAGTCCGTCGCTACCTGTACAACCGCATAGTATAACGTGAATTAAATGAGGACAGTCTAGGAATTATCCAGAATTATGCTCACGTTGTTTTATTATTTGCACAATTAGCTCGCCGCGGGCATCCCGACCGGGCAAGCTAAGCCGATAGGCATCTTCGCGTATTGCAAGGATTGACACTGGCCGACACTATTCTCAAATGCGAGGCGTTATTATGTTGCGGATTTACCTTTTGCTGGCAAGCTCAATCTGCGTGACCGCCTGCGGAGGCAATCAGGCCGACGTTGCGCCGCGGGAACAAGCCCCTGCCAGTGCGCAAAGCACGGAGTCGATGTCCGGGCAGGATATATACGAGCTGGCCTGTGGCACATGCCACGATACCGGTGTGGGTGGCGCTCCGATTAGCGGCAATCCGGCAGATTGGGCAGACCGATCGCCTTTTTGGCAAGCAGTGCTTATGGAGCACGCCGAGGCAGGATATATTGAAATGCCGGTGAAGGGTGGCAATGAGGAATTGTCGGACCAGCAGGTCGATACGGCAGTTCTTTATATGCTTGGCGTTTCCTTCCCCAATCGTCCTGCGGAATAAGCTTGAAACCCAACAATGCCCGTGTTGCCTTATTCGCAAATCTATCCGGATTACTTCCATGACCACGAAAGAATCCGCTAACTCCGATGTAGAGGTTGACGTCTCTTCGCTGCGACGTTCAGCGAACGGTGAGACACTAGAGCGCGAAGATCTCGACGATGATCCGTTCCGACAATTTGATGACTGGATGCGCCAGGCCTGCGATCTGGACACACCCGAGCCAAATGCCATGAGTCTCGCCACGGTCGACAAGCATAATCGACCGTCATGTCGGACCGTGTTGCTGAAGTATTTTGATGAAAACGGATTCGTTTTTTTCACCAATCTCTCGAGCAACAAGGCAACACAGATTGGCGACAACGAAAACGTAGCGTTGTTGTTCTTCTGGCCCGACCTCGGCCGGCAGGTATCAATTCGCGGCTGCGCGGAAAAGGTCTCATCAAAAGAGGCGCTACGCTATTTTCTTACCCGACCGCGCGGCAGCCAGATCGGTGCCTGGGTATCTGCACAAAGCAGCATAATCAGTTCCAGGTCTCTGCTCGAGGCGAAATTTGCCGAGATAAAACAGAAATTCGCCGACAAGGAAGTGCCGATACCTTCTTTTTGGGGCGGCTTTCGGGTGGTTCCGCACGAGATTGAATTCTGGCAGGGGAGAAGGAATCGCCTGCATGATCGATTTCTGTATGCGCGACGCGACGGCACAGAATGGAACATTGAGCGACTCGCGCCTTAGCGACGGCTTGGTCGGGAACAACTACCGAAATCAGGCGCCAGATTCAGATCAGAAACCTTGTGCAAGTCCGGCCCCACGCGGATCGGATGCACCTGAGAACCGCACACTGCCATCGTCCAGGTATTCAATCGCCAGGCCATTCGCGTTACCGATGTTTCGAACCTGTATTTGGTGACCCATTTTGGCCAGTTGGTTACGAATTTCCTCCGGGATCGCGGCTTCGACAATGAGAGTATTCGGCTCCAGGAACGCAATACGCGGCGCCGATATCGCATCCGCAACACTCATTTCAAAATCGAGCATATTCATGATCATCTGCGATACCGCCTGCGTAATGGTATGCCCCCCCGGCGTGCCGATCGCGACGACAGGCCTGCCATCCCTGAAGATGATGGAAGGCGCGTCGCTCGACATTTTCCGGCGTCCCGGATGAGCATCCATCGGGTTTCCCGCGGGCTCGAATGTGCAATAGCGCAAAGAATTATTGAGCCAGAATCCGGTGCCTTCGGGCATTATTTTGCTGCCGAACAAGCCGCCCAGTGTGACCGTTGCAGAGACGATGTTGCCAAGCTTGT
>RCNB010001069.1_pt1 | contig 17548 bp, 20 predicted proteins | sample 2041321 | NCBI WGS metagenome assembly RCNB01 (sample SAMN09708232, study PRJNA481090) | Marine sediment metagenome, whole genome shotgun sequencing project. | reverse complement strand
GCCACTATGCTGGCCACTTTCTCCAGCACAGGTTTGATCACTGGAAATAATACCGGCTGTTGGGTAGGGTCGACCTTCATGGTTTCGGCATCCTCAAATGGAATGTCATGAGCTCCGGCGATCACTAATGAAAAGTGTGTCCCACCAGTCGCTTCATCCGCAGTGTAAACTACCTGTCCATTTTCCACCACAGCGATCCCTGTCGTGCCGCCACCAACATCAACGATAACGCCGTTTTCGAGCTTGACCAATGCGTTGGCAGCTGTAGGTTCATCAACCAATCCAGTGCAGATCATGTCGGCTGCTTCCACCACATAGGCGGTAGACTGAACTTCCACACCGGGTACACCAGGCGGATAGCCACTGGCCGCGTGGGTCAGTTCCCTGCCGATGCGTCTTTCGATCCGGTCTATCATTGATCTGACCAGATCGACCGCTCCGACAAAATCTACTACCAAACCGTCCCTCGCCACCTGCGCAAATTGGTACTCACCAGTTACTGGCTGGTCCTGTTCATTGAGAACAGCAACTGTCAGATAAGCTGTCCCAAGATCGACACCCACTTTTAATCTGCCTTCTGGCGGATTGTCAAATGGGGGTGGTTCCGGGTCAGCACCCCAGTGAAATAATTCCGCAGCGCGGTTTAAGGTCTCAAGAAGAGCTGGCGATTGCAAGGCAACCCCGATTACTTCTTAGATTCTGAACGGCCGCCGATGGATCCCTTGGAACTTTGCGGTAGCACCATTTCTACGTTTTCATGCGGGCGCGGGATTACATGGATAGATACCAGTTCCCCAACCCTTTTCGCGGCTGCGCCGCCAGCGTCTGTGGCCGCTTTGACAGCGCCCACGTCGCCCCGTACCATTACGGTCACAAATCCACCGCCAACGTATTCTGATCCAATCAGAACCACATTAGCTGCTTTGACCATGGCATCAGCTGCTTCAACTGCGCCAACCAGGCCGCGGGTTTCCACCATACCGAGGGCGATAAAAGAAGGATCTTGTTGTGCCATTTTTTACTCCTTGAACTAAATGAATAAACGGTTTTTTTGAAATGAATGAATTATTGCGATTTCAGTATTTCCAATACAGTTTCTCTAACCAGTTTCTCGAGAGCCTCATAATCCGGCGCCTGGTTGCTTCCTGAAGGCACACTGCCCGGTTGGAAAGCTTCTTCTGGCGGAAGGCTGGTCTCAAATGCCATGCGTTTGATATTGTAGAGGTGATGCACATCAATATTATCCCCAGTGATCGCACCGCCAACTCCTCCCGAACCTAACGTAAGTGAGGGTGAAATTCCGGTTGTGTAGCCAATCATTCCCAGGGTGCCCATGGTATTCACGCCAATCCGGAAAACCGGTTTTTCCAAACCAAAGGCATAAATAATGTCCTCGTTCGTGGCATGAATGATCAAACTGTGTCCTCTACCTCCAAAATTGATCAGATCCAAGCAACGTTCACAGCCAGCCTCCCAGCCATCAGCAATATAAAACCCCAGAACCGTTGTCAACTTTTCTCGTGAAAGGGGTTCATCTCTGCCAACACTTTGCAAATCAGCTACCAGGATGCGTGCGCTCTCCGGAACATGGAAACCAGCCAGGGCACCAAGATACTGGGGGGATTTTCCAACTGACTTAGCATTGATAGTGCCATTTTGAAAGAAAAGTGCCCCTCGCAGCAACTCTGCTTCTGCTGGAGAAACCCAATATGCTCCCTGCGCCTGCATTAATTCTTTCAGGCGGGAGGCGATCGGACGGTCCGCCACCACGGCCTGTTCGGTGGCGCAGATCGTTGAATAGTCAAAGGCTTTACTATTAGTGATATAGCGAGCTGCTTTCTCTAGATCAGCGGAGCGGTCCACATAGACGGGCACATTGCCAGGTCCAACACCGTAGGCAGGTTTTCCCTTTGAGTGGGCGGCTCGCACCATGGCGCCTCCGCCAGTTGCCAGGATCAAGGCTGTATATTTATGTGAAAGCAGTTCATCAGTACCGGGAAGAGAGATCTCTGACATGCAGTGGATCAATCCATCCGGTGCGCCTGCTGCTACTGCAGCTTGGTTCATCAGGGTAGCGGTTTCCACACAGCAGTTTACAGCTGACGGATGAGGAGCAATAACTATAGCATTTCGGGCTTTCAGTGCCATCAGAACCTTATTCATGACGGTCGATGTAGGGTTCGTACTTGGTGTCAAAGCTGCAATCACACCCATCGGCCAGGCTATCTGATAGAGTTTTTTAACTTCATCCTTCTTTATGAATCCAACAGTTTTTACATCCTTTATGGATTCCCAGACCGCTTTGGAAGCGAACTGGTTTTTGATCTTTTTATGCTCCGGTACACCAAAACCTGTTTCAACAGCCGCCATCCTTCCCAGTCGTTCAGCAGCTCCAAAAGCAGCTTCTGCCATGGCTTCGCAAACGCGATCCACTTCAGCCTGGGTAGCAATACCCCATTTTTTCTGGGCTTCGCTGGCGCTGAGCACCATCTGTCGAGCCTGCTGGATAGAGCGTAAATCTTTATCGAATTCTGGCATAGGTTCGTCCTAAAACTAAAAATTCAATATTTCAGTATTTCTTGTATGTCACTTCACCCAAAACGTTGAGATGGTCGATCACGGCCATAATCACCGCATCCACTGGTCGGTTTTTTGTAATATCCGTCTGCCTGCCGCTGGAACCATGGGCAGTTAAAACGAGATCACCAATACCAGCATCCAGGGTATCCACTGCCACGTAAGGTTTGCCAACCGGAAGACCTTGTACATCAGTCTGGCGCATGATAAGAAGCTTGCGACCTTCAAGCGTAGGATCTTTTATGGTTGAAACCGTCGTTCCAATAACTTTGGCAATCAGCATGGAATACTCCTGTAATTCATATCCTAAATGTAATCTCGCCATCGACTTCCAGCTGATCCAGTACTGCCATGATCACTGCGTCGGTGGGTGTATCTTTTGTAATTGGTGACTGCCTGGCTGCAGATCCATGACAGGTCAAGACCAGGTCACCTACTCCAGCGTCCACTAGATCAATCGCCACATAAGAAGTACCGAGTTCATTTTTACCAAAAGCATCAGTCTCCCGGCAGATCAAGAGCTTGGTATTCATGATCCTGCGGTTTTTAATTGTAGAGATGGTGCTGCCAATAACCCGGGCAATCTTCATCAAATTTCCTTTTAATAGGCCTTTGCTGGCGCCTCAGACTTAACATCATGTCCATTGCTGTTGGATTCCAACATACCCTGAACGATTTTTACACCTGCGCTGGCTCCCAGACGGGTCGCTCCTGCATTAACCATGTTCTGCGCGTCTTCAAAATCACGCACACCGCCTGAAGCTTTGACGCCCATATTTGGTCCGACAACCTTGCGCATGAGATTGATATCTTCCACTGTCGCACCACCGCCAGAAAACCCAGTGGAGGTTTTCACAAAATCGGCTCCGGCTTCTTTGGAGAGCAAACAAGCGGTCACTTTCTCTTCATCATTTAATAAGGCGGTTTCGATAATAACTTTTACGATCGCTCCCCCACCATGTCCAACTTTCACCACTTCATTTATGTCGCGTGCTACCAATGTCAGATCTCCAGCTTTCAGCGCGCCAATATTGATAACCATGTCAATCTCCGTGGCGCCGTCTTTCAGAGCAGTCTGAGCTTCAAAAGCTTTGACCTCTGGTGCGGATGCACCCAGGGGGAAACCAATCACAGTACATACTTTAGCCGAGGCTCCCTGGAGCAGTTCAGCGCAAAGCTTAACGTGGGTAGGATTGACACAGACAGAGGCAAAATTAAACTTTCTGGCTTCGTAACACAACTGGGCAATTTGATCAGCTGTGGCATCAGGTTTTAATAATGTGTGGTCGATCATGCTGGCAATATCTGGATCCTCTGGGATCCTCCCCAACTGGGAGGTCAAGCGAGATGCTCCAGCGCTTACAACTTCTCCAACCTTATTGAAACAGGTATCAACGCAGATACCCTCTGAACATTCAGATGAGCAATAATCGCCCGCTGGCTGGCTGGTTCGGTATTCCGCTTCATTCAATGCCACCAGTACTTCCCGGGTGATGACTTCGACCAGATGCTTAACTTGCCCTTGTGTAGTATCCATATTATTTCTCGATCTCCATGATCTTATCGACACGGCGGGCATGGCGATCTCCGCCGAACTCGGTTTCTAAAAAAGTAGTAAGGATCTGCTTGGCCAGGTTGGGGCCGATCAATCCAGCACCAAGGGTCAGCAAATTTGCATTATTATGTTCTCGGCTGTTGTAGGCAGTTGCATAGTCGTAACACATCGCTGCTCGAACACCACGAACTTTATTGGCTGCCATGCAGCTGCCAATACCGGCACCATCAATCATCACACCCCGCCAGGCAGATCCGGAAGCAACTTGTTCTCCAACCGCTTTGGCAAAATCCGGATAATCTACAGAATCAGTGCTGTTGGTGCCACAGTCAATGACATTGAAGCCTTTATCTTCCAGGAAAGTTTTCAAGTTTTCTTTCATTGGGAAACCACCATGATCTGCCCCAATAGCAACAGTCTTTGGATCGGCTGCAGATGGAGCCTGATTTCCGACAGGTTCTGGTGTCATTTGGGAAGGCATTTCCCGCATTATTCCAGATACAACTTCGTCAACTAATTTCTTTAGATCCACATCATTAATATTTGTCATAATTTCACTCTTCTTCCGATTTAATCGGAAAACGCTGGAAAATTGCTGTTGGTGAAGATGCTGATGCTTTCAGGTTAGTATAAAAACGGAATCGATCTGAGCGGAACTCGGATTCCACGTACTCAATGACTCTGCCTTCCGCTGTGCGGGTTTCCCTGCGGATGACCAAAACAGCAGCAGGATGGCTCAAATTCATTAGGGCTGCCACCTGAGGAGTAGCAATCTCAGCCCCAATTTCTTGTTCGGCATGGTCAGGTTTCATATTATATTGAGCAGCCAGTACATCATAAAGGGATTCCTGGGCAAAATCATGCTCGAGGATTCCCTGGCAAAAAACATGCGGCAAATAAGCTCGTTCAATAGCTGCAGGTTTCCCATCAACCACTCGCACACGATTCAGAAAAACAACTTCTGATCCAAGTTGAATCCTGAGTACACGGGCCAAGAGAGGATCCGCCTCAATGATCTTTGCTTCAATCACCTTGCTGGCGACATTCTTTCCACGCTGGGCCATCTCCTGGGAAAAACCATAGAGGAACTCCACGGTTTTAGGGAAAAGAGTTTCAGTCACGAAAGTTCCGACACCATGAACCGATTCCAGATAACCTTTGACAGTCAACTCACTTAAGGCATGGCGAATAGTATTCCGCCCCACCTGGTGCTGCTCACTTAAAGCATTTTCCGAGGGAAGTCGTGCTCCAGGTTGGAGATCACCCGATTGGATCTGCTCCAAGATTGAATTCGCAACTTGCTGATAAAGAGCTTTTGTCATCATAGGTCCTGTGCCTAACGGCAATTCACTTACCTACATGTACCTACTTGTTCCTACATGTTCTATCAGGAGTATACAAGATGAAATACAGCTTGTCAAGCGAATAGTTCCCCCTAACCATGGTCCAGATTACAAAAACCCCCAGCTGTGGGGGTTTATCAGTTTTACTTGTGTTTTTTGTAAGGTTTTTTAGGGATCGAGACAAAATTCATCTGTATTTCTGGAGATCGAGATCTGCAAATTCAAAATCCAGGTAAGGAATCCCTTCTTCCAATCGTTCTTTTCTTCCGTCCAGATACCTGATACACCAGGGGTCATCCAGGTTCTCCATATCGAAACTTCGGTGGATCACTGCATAGAGATCAATTTCACGCCGCTTCATAAAAAGAGGAATTTCGCGGAACCAATTACTTCCAAGATCATACTCAGAAAAATATCCTGGCAAAAATCCTGTGAGGAAATAGTCAGTAAATCCTGCAGGATCCTCCTGACCCATGACCGCATAGAACAGGATCAGCGCAATATCTTCTACAAACCAGCTGTAAGAGCTATCATCAAAATCAAAAATCGTGATCTTGCCGGTTTCATCGACAAAAAAATTGCCCTGGTGGGCATCCTGATGGATCAACCCATAATTGGAATCATCCTTGGGTAAATCTCGTGTCTTACTAACGAGGTCGCGATAGATATGTTTGATCTTTGAATCCCGGTCCGGGATAAATTTCTCCACATCCAAATGGATAGGATCATCCCACTCAGGGCGTTTCCAATTTGGATTTGGCGGCTGGTAAGTTGTGGTCAGTTTATGAAGCAGACCGATCTGCCGGCCGTATTCAAATAACAACACTTCAGTCCATTCTCCCTTTCGGTGATCGCCGACAGCTTTTTCAAAAGCATTTGCCAGGAAATATCCACCTGCCCCATCACTAATTTTCTCAACCCATTGGTCATTACCAGAGATCAATGCTCCGGCCACAGATGCACCACCGGATTTCAAGTAGTTGATCCAATCCAACTCACCCCGGATCTGATCAGGAGAGCGGCGGAGGCTATGGGCGATCCGTAAAATTCCCTGTTCATCCCCCCGTTTGAAATCATAAATATAACTTTCAAATCCATCAAGCTCCTGGATATCTTCTGGTTTGATATCATACGCCGCTCTCGCCTTTTTGAGAACGGATTCTGAAAAGCGGTCCTTGATCCTCTGTTCCATAATTAACCTTCTGTACTGGCACCCGCCGGAATAGGTGGTTGAGTTGCTTTTAATGATATCAATGCAGCCGGGACCAGTATGGCCACAAAGACCCAGAGGGAGATCTGGAAACTTCCAGTAAGGTCATAGATCACCCCGGTAATAAATGGTCCCAAACTACTGCCGGCCACCGTGGCGGTGAGTACACCACCCCTGAGCTTTCCAAGGTTTGCCTGGCCGAAATATCGGGCAAATAAGGTTCCCCCTACCAAAGAAATCAGACCCGTGGAAATTCCAACTAGAACAGCGTATAAATGGGCCAAGAGGGGAGATGTCGCATAAATCAAAGCCGTAATCCCCGCTGCCAGAAACACTACGCTGGCTAGAAGTAAATATTGGAGCGAACCGCGATCTGCGACCGGTCCCAACAGAAGCTGGGTTAATAAGGAAGCAACCGCAAAGCTTGTATAGGTCGCAGCCGCAACCGTAGGTGCAATTCCCAACGAATCAAAAATGGACAACAGGTTAAAGAACACCGCAGTAAGTATCATGGCCCATAAAGCATTATTCACCATCATAATCCAGTAAGCTGGTGTTTTTCGGGCTTCCTTGACCGTGAAGGAATACTCCCTTTGAATCTGCTCTCCCACAATCCCCTTCACTTCCTTGTTAACCCCATCCAATTCCTGGCCAACTTCAGACGGAGTATTCTTGAAAATCAGCACAAGGAGAGGCAGCATGATTATCCAGACCAGGAAACCCAGCCATGTATAGGCAGTACGCCAACCCTTTAAATTGATCAAATAAAGGAAAAAAACCGGGGTTACGGCCATCGCGATAGATACACCACTACTGATAATACCTGTTACAGTACCAAGCTTCTCCCTGAACCACATGGCACCGATATTCCCAGAGAGCAGAGATAGGCCGCCCTGCCCTAACAGACGAAGTAAAAAAAAGCCCGCCAATAAAGTTGCCAGAGAATTGACCCTAGAAAAGAAGATGCAAGCACCACCCAGCAAGAGGACTACTACGATCATGGTATTTTTAATACCAAACCGATCCATCAAGGAGCCTATTGTCGGTTGAAGCAGCGAGGCCAACAATGTACCGACCATATAAGTTCCCGACAAGGCAGTCAAAGTTATACCCAGGGATTCTAGTAAAGAAGGATTAAATACCGAAACCCCATAAGTTTGCCCTACGCCAGTCACTGACAGAGCAATGACAGCCATCGGAACCATTACCCAGCCATAATAAAATGGCAAATGCCCTGCCAGCCCTTTTGTTGATCCAGTTTTAACTTTTGCCATATCTACACGTCCTCAGAAAGCCAAGACAACTTAAAGGTATTTTTGATTTTCAAGTTCCTCTCTCAATTCTTCAGGAGAAGTGAAATGAATTACCGCAAACCCCTGCCGTTTGGCTTCCCGGATATTATCTTCCATATCATCGATGAATAAACAATCCCCGGATTCCTGACCGAGCTCATGAAGCAAGATCTGGAATGGTTCGGGGTCTGGTTTTTTGTAACCGATATAACCTGATACTACAAGCGGAGTAAACCAGCTTAAAAACTCATACTGGTCCTTCACACGTGGAAATGTTTCAGAGGACCAGTTGCTCAGGGCAGCTAAGGGATAGCCAGCTTCCTTCAAATCCCGCAGGATTTCCACAGTACCCGAAATTTCTCCCCTGATCATCTCTTCCCAGCGCGGATAATAAGCTCGGATCTGTTTTTCATATTGAGGATACTTCGGAACCAGTTCATCTATTGCATCCAGGAAGGATTTATCCACATCGGTCTGGGCATTCCAATCAGGGGAACAAACTTCCCGTAAGAAAAATTCCATCTCTTCCGGATCAGAGAAGATCTGGTTGTAGAGATAACGGGGATCCCAATCCATCAAAACACCACCGAGATCAAATACAATTGTTTTTTTCATTAAATCCTTTACTCCAATCCGTTAAATATTTTGCCGATAACCCAGTGGATTATAGCAGATTATGGGTGGGGAATCGGAGACTGACGATGGAGGAAGAAAAACAAGTAACGGATGAATTTTGCCCGCGCTTCTACATGGCTGATGCTCGAATAATGATTACAGAAGACGGAAAAATCAAAAAACCAGCACAAACTCCTGGAAGGCTAGCAAGGCTGCGAACGCCATTGTAACGGCGATCCCAATTGCGGCACCAGAAGCTCCACCTTCGTATGCATCCGGGATCAATTCTGCAAAGACCATCCAGATCATGGCACCGGCAGCCAATCCCAAACCAACCGGCAGCCAGGGTGCAAAGAAAAAGACAAACAAAAAGGCCGGGACCGCCATCAGTGGTTGGGGTAAACTTGTAAAAATACTCCACAGGGCTGCCTTGCCCACTTTGGTTCCCTTCGGCACCATCACCAAGGCGACAGCCAATCCCTCAGGTATATTGTGAATGGCAATCGCAGCAGTAATAAATAAACCCAATTTTTCACCACCACCAAAACTAACACCCACACCGATTCCTTCGGCAAAGGAATGAGCAGTCATAATGCCCAAAACCAGCAGGGCTTTGCGTGCATCGCCACCTTCAAGATCTCCAAGATCAACATCTGACCGCTTGCTAATGAAATGATCAGCAAGGACAATTAAAACCAGACCTAACAACATGCCCATAAAAGTCCGGAATGGATTTATTTGAGCGCCTTCCTGGATCAGGTTGTGGCTGGCGCCCAGCATTAATCCGGCTGCTGATGCCTGGAAGATGCTCAACCACCAGCGGTTGAAATCCTTAAAGAATATGAAAGGTATAACTCCCAGGCCAGTGACTACCGCGGTCAGGCCTGAAGCAAGGAGAATTGTCCAAAGATTAACAGTAATTTCCATCTTTATGATCCTTTTCTACTAGAATACTACGACTAAAACCAATCGCAGGTGATCCTACAATGGAAAATCCAGCTTCGATAAGCCGTGATTTGATTTCCTGGAATTTTTTTATGGAAACATGTATATATGGTTCAGCGATTAATAACCGTCCTCCTGGGTTAAGCAAAGCGCGAATCTGCTTCAGGAAAGATAGCATATCATGCACCTCATGGACCATCCAGAATGCGAGGACAAAATCTGCTTCTTTAGAAATTCCAATCTGGTCCTGGGTGCATTGATGTGTTTTGATTCTCCCTAACAACCCAGCTTTTTCAGCCCGGTTTCGTAATCCAGCCAACATTTGTTCTTGCAGGTCGACAGCGATGACCTTACCGCTTTCACCCACCAGGGCAGCTATGGGGACAGTAAAATAACCCATACCGCAACCCAAATCTACAACTGTATCACCGCTCTCCAAATAAGGTGTCAGGATTTTATACGGGTCCTGATAAATTCTCCGAAGAGGATTATCAAAGGTGAACAAGAACCACCAGGGACATGTAGGCTGCCTGATCTTTAGTTTATCAATCATCAGATATTTGTTCCAAAGGTTTATCATGAGTGAGTTTTCCTAATAAACTCGCCAGTTCATCAATCTCAACCATATTGAGATTCTCTGTAATCCTGCGAGCCAAGATTTGATGAACTTCGCTGTGCAGCTGGTTAAAACGAAGGCCTTTTTCAGTCAGATGAAGATAGTAAACCCGCCCATCGGTTTTGGATTTTGATTTTGTCAGATAATCAGTTTCAATTAGTTTCTTGACAATTGCCGACACCGATGGCCTGGAAACCCCAAGATTATCTGCAAGATCGGCAGATGTTGGACTGCCCAGCTTGGAAATCGTTTCCAAATAATGCATCTGGTTCATGGTAATATCGGAAAAACCCTCCTGTTCAAAGGCTTTACTTTCCAATTCCCCCATTAATTGGGAGATCATTTCGACCGTTTCAAGCACCATTCTTTTATCATCCATATTAGTTAGTTTATCCTAACTAATTATAATTGTCAAACAAACTTTTTCCAAAGAAAAATTAAAACTTGATCAATTTATAGAACTTCCCTTGAACCAAAATTAAATCAAACGAATTTTCAAATTATAAGCAGGGCAGTTGTCAGACAACTGTGTTACAATTTCGGCTTCGGTCAATTATTTCCCACTATTAAAGGAATTTTTACAATATGAATAACAACAATACTCAAACGACTTCCTCCAACAGCAGAGGATGGCTTGTGACCATTGCTGGCACAGCTGCCCTACTCGCCTTAGGAGTACTGTATTCCTGGAGTGTATTCAAAGCTAATATCCCTGCTGAATGGGGTTGGTTGGAATCCCAGAAATCACTACCTTATTCGGTAGCCTGCGTTGTGTTTTCTATCATGACCTTTGTAGGAGCCCGATTATTGGTTCGTTATAGCCCTCGCTTGATCGTCAGCGCTGGTGGGATTATGGCCGGTTTGGGTGTGATCATTTCCAGTTTTTCAAGCTCCCCCTGGGCATTTACATTAGCATTTGGTGTCTTATTGGGTTCCGGGATAGGTTTTGTATACGCATCTGCCGGCCCAACCGCTCTCAAATGGTTTGCATCTTCTAAAACCGGTTTGATCTCAGGTATTGTTGTGGCTGGTTTCGGTATGGGAAGTGTCTGGGTTGCCCCCCTGGCTCGATCTTTGATGGAGTCTTACGGATTGCAAACGACCATGTTCTACCTGGGCATTGGTATGCTTGTCGCTGTGGTAGGTTTTGCTCAGTTCCTGGCAAACCCCCCAGATGGTTTTGTACCCGAAGGTGACGAAAAGGCAATATCTGATTCAAAAAGCGCCAACAAAGATTTTTCTATTAGAGAAACCACACGCACCTGGCAATTTTATGTAATCTGGATCGTCTTCGCCTTTGGCAGCGGGGCAGGATTAATGATCATCGGAAACCTGGCCTCTATTGTCAAAGATCAAATCGGGCTGCCCGCATTCAGCGCCATCGCTGTTTCAGCATTGGCTCTGGGTAATGGCGGAGGCCGTGTATTATACGGTATTCTGTCAGACAAGATTGGCCGCAGAAACACACTTCTGATCGCTTTTGTCATGCAATCCTTTCTGATTGGCGGTTTATTCTTCACCAAAACATCAACCGTGCTGACCAATGTACCTGTGTTGATGGTTTTTGTAGCTCTCGTTGGAGCGAATTACGGCGCCAATCTGGCTGTGATCCCAGCGATGATGAAAGATTATTATGGCGCGAAGAATTTAGCAATGAATTATGGTGTCGTCTATACCGCTTGGGGACTTGGTGGCTTTATGGTTTCCCAGCTCGGCAGCATAATAAAGGATAACTTTGGCAGCTATCAATATGCCTACATTCTGGCAGCAGGCATGCTTATTCTCGGAACAGGATTAATGATCTTCCTGAAATCCCCCCAGACCAACAAGGTCACTGCTGTATCTGCAGATGCCTAATCTGTTCCAGAATCTTGAAAACAGTCTGCGTCTAATAACATACAAATTGGGGTTCCCAAAATTCGGGAGCCCCTTTTTATTTTTCATATCAACATCAAACTAATATACATATAAAAAGTACTATCTTTAAATATCCCGATTATCAAGAATGGCTTAACGGCAATATTCTCAAGTGCATTCCTAATCCTTCCTTCACTGTATGTTAGGATACCAATTGGGATAACCTCCATCAAGCGGAGATCAATATGGATATCACTTTCAGAAAACTTATAGCTCCGGACAATGAAATTGCCAGCACCCTGGAAAGTTGGTCAAATGATCCATTAATTACTCATCTTATCCGTCCCAATCAAAATCAAAATGAATTGGAGGGATTTGTAGAGGTAACTGTTGAGTCCTTAGAAAAACAATTAGGGGAATTTTCCATTTATTTGATTTACATGGATGGGCTGCTAGTCGGTGAAATGAATTTTCTAGCTGATCCCAATCACTTGTACAAAAAAGAGGTTGGAACTGCCTGGATTGGGTTAGTGATCGGTGAAGAGTCAGCTCGCGGGAAAGGCATTGGCAATCAGGCGATAAAACACCTGGAGAAAAAAATTAGAGGACAAAAATTTTCGCGGATCGAGCTTGGGGTTTTTGAATTTAATATCCGAGCAATCAAGTTATACGAAAAGCTGGGTTATCAGGAGATTGGCCGAATCTCCAATTTTACTTACTGGCGGGGAAAAATGTGGCAGGATATCCGGATGGAGAAACTCCTGAAATAAATTCAGCACATCTTGTCAGAAATTAGGTTGAGGGTTTAATATACAGTATGCCTAGCCGCGCTCTAAAAGTACTCTCGGTCAGCGACCGGATCGATTCCAAGCTGCTCGAGAGGGAAACTTACGAAAAATATAAAGATGTCGATCTGATCCTGTCATGCGGTGATCTACCTTATTACCATATTGAAAAATTATTTCAACTTTACGAGGTTCCCGTCCTCTATGTGCGGGGGAATCACGATCCCCGGGTCGAATATGGGAAAAGCGGTCCGATTTACGGTCCCCGGGGAGGGATAGACCTGCACAACCGGGTAGTAGTACTGAACGATCTGATATTTGCCGGATTCGAAGGATCTCTACCTTATAAAGAAGGTCCATTTTTACACAGCCAGAGCGAAATGTGGCGTAATGTTTTTGGCATTATTCCCAGATTATTGTGGAACAAGCTTGTCTACGGGCGTTATCTCGATGTGGTACTGACTCACACTCCTCCTAGAGGTATCCATGACCAGGAATCAAATGTCCATGGTGGATATCACGCTTTCCGGTGGTTGATCAATACCTTCAAGCCCTCCTATTTCTTTCATGGACATATTCATGTCTACACTAATGATGAAATTATTGAAACAGTTGTCGGAGGAACCAAGGTTATCAACACCTACGGCCACCGCAAGGGTCTACTCCGGCCTGGCCAGCATCATTACACACTAAAGGAAAAGCCCTATTTCCCCTCATTGGCTAACACCGCGGAAGATTTCCGGGATGCCCGGCGCCGGGGTGCATTGGAAAATATCTGGTCTACTTTGACCGGATCTGCCAAACATCTGATCCAATTCCAGCAGGTGGAGGAACAGCTGCACTATGAACAAGCAGATAAGTTAGGGCTTGTAGATATCCCGTTGGATGCTATCGTGGGCAGTGTCAGCCGCCCCAGTGACTTCACCCGAAAATTTTTCCCCCGGGAAGCAGTAGATCCGGGACGATGGCAGCGCGTAAAAAAGGTCATGGATCAAGCTATAAGGCCAATAAAAGTTTACCAAATCGATCAGGCCTATTTTGTCCTGGACGGTAACCACCGGGTTTCGGTTGCCCGCCAGCGGGGCATGACCTATATACCGGCTTTTGTCACCAAAATCGGGAGTTCTGTCCCCCTCACGCCCGAAGATGATGTCGAAGACTTGATCATCAAGAATCAGCAAGTCCGCTTCCGCAAAAAAACAGGACTGGAAGAGCTCCGCCCGGACCTGGAATTTGCTACAAGTTTCCCTGGTGGCTACCAGCAGCTTCAAGAGCAGATCAATTCCCACCAGCTCAGCCTGGAACTTCAACATCGATCTTCCCCCGGCTTCCAAGAGACAGTCAAGAGCTGGGTAGAGGAAGTATATCTACCTGTGCTTCAAATCGTATCCCAATCCGGCCTGCTGCGAGATTTCCCAGACCGCACACCTACTGATCTTTATATTTGGCTGACCCGATACCAACAAGAGATCAGCCAGCAATACGGTTGGGAGATCCAACCTGCCGACGCTGTCGACAGCCTGGCAGCAGCATACGGCAATCGTCTGATCCGCCGTTGGAAGAGATTTCGTAAGAAAATTTTTCCCCGATCAATAATCGGGCAAGGAGAGGTCGGTGATTGGCGCCGGATCCACCTGATGCCCCGCAAAGAAGGCCGGATCTTCTCAGCTATTCTAGTAGCCTTGACCGGCCAGGAGAGTGGTTGGAAAGCACTGGAGCAGGCGCTTACTATCGCTGAGATCGAAGGAAGCAAGATCGCATCCCTGCATATCCACCGCGGTTCAACAGAGCATTCCCTCCAGCAGGTCAAAGAAACCTATTCTACTAAAGTAGATGGCATGGATATTGAAGCAAAACTCTATATCGAGGAAGGAGATGTACTGGAAACCCTCACCCAACGAGCACTCTGGAACGATCTGTTAATCTTCAGCCTGGAACACCCACCTGGAGACCATCTAACCGACAGGCTGAGATCCAGAATCCGATCACTGGTGCAAAGCTGTCCCCGTCCCTTGCTGGCTGTTCCCGCTGTGACAGATATGAAACATGGGCTCTTGGCTTTTGACGGAAGCCCGAAAGCCACTGAAGCGCTTTATTTGGCGGCTTACCTGACAGAAAAATGGGGAATAAAGCTCACCGTGGTTACAGCTCCGGAAGACAGCGTTATCAGGATCAGTCCCATCGATAAAGCCCGCGAATATCTGGAAGCTCGAAATATCCCGGCTGAATTTTACTCCGAGATCGGATCACCTGCTGAGGTGATCCTTAAAACAAAGGAATCCCGGGGCTGCGATTTCTTGATCGTTGGTGGCTATGGATATCAGCCAATAATGGAAGTCCTGTTCGGCAGCACCCTGGATGCCCTTTTACGCCGATCTGATATTCCCATCTTGATCTGCCACTGATACAATAACGGAATATTTTTTCTATTTAGTGGTTATTAGAGGTTGAATGATCGATTTATCCCAGGAAAGAGAAACTTTACAGGCAATGATCCGGCTATACTGCCGCCAAAATCACACTCCTGATCCACTATGTGATGAGTGTTCCCGAATCTGGTCCTATGCGGAAGAACGACTGGAAAAATGCCCCTTCGGCTTTGAAAAACCCACCTGCCAGAACTGCACAGTTCACTGCTACAACTCCGAGATGCGCCAGCGCATCAAGGAAATCATGCGTTATGCCGGCCCGCGCATGATCTGGCACCACCCCGTAATGGCGATCCGTCATTTATTCCATTAGGAAAGACCTCCGAGGTCTTAAGAATCTCGGAGGTCTTTGAAGTGTACCCCGGGAGGGAGTCGAACCCACAACCTATGCTTTAGGAGAGCATCGCTCTATCCAATTGAGCTACCGGAGTATGGGGAAATTATAGCATTCCCATTCACCAGGTACAAGGAAACCAATAAAGAGTTGTCAGGTTATTCTCTAGCAAGACCCCAGCTCTTCTTATGCATTTTTTCAAACTAATTAACCCTCTACCCACCCATCATTCAAACTTTCCAACCTGAAACCTGCAACTTAATAAAATTATTTGCTGTACTACAATATAGACATGGCTGTTTCCGGGGATCAGGTGATAATCAAGAAGGTAAAAAAAGGTGATCTAGATGCCTATGGGGCGATCATTCAGGATTACCAGTCTTCGGTTTTCAATGTCTGCTATCGAATCCTTGGAAATCGCCAGGAAGCTGAGGATCTGACCCAAGAGGCTTTCATGCGGGCATATAACCAGATCGCCAGTTTTGATCTCGATCGACCTTTTGGCCCGTGGATGCGCACCGTGGCAGCCAATCTGTGTTACAACCACCTCAAACGGGCCCGGTTAAACCGAGTACCGCTGGAAGATGAAAGGGATACGATTATGGATGATCCCAAATATGGACCTGAAAGAGTTTTGGAGATCAATCAGGAACACAAAGCCCTCTATCGCGCCATCTGGACACTGCCGGACATTCAGCGTATGGCCCTGGAATTGCGCCACTTTCAGGGATTATCCTACCAGGAAATGGCAGAAGCCCTAAACTTGCCGCTAAACACGGTCCGCAGCCATCTCTACCGGGGGCGACAGAAACTGGCAGAGCTGCTGGAGGAAAAAAATGAATAAACTATCCAGCCATATCTCAAACGACATATTACAGGCGTACCTGGATCTAGATTTGGATCAGGTTGGACTCATGGAGGTCAAACGCCATCTGGACCAGTGCCCTTCTTGCCGGGAAGAATTATCCCGTCTGGAAAGTGTCTTTGCCAGATTGGAAAACCTTCCAGTCATCGAGCTGAAAAAAGACCTATCAATCCCAGTTATAACCCAGCTCCGGGATGATACAAAACTTTCCCTGGGCATAACCTGGACCCTGGTCCTGGAAGCACTGGGCGCGGGTACAGTGATCGGACTGCTGATCCCTGCCTTCCGGGCAGCTGCCTGGCTGCCGGTGCTGATTGACACTCAAACGGAGATCCGAGCCGCGATTAACATCTTCGTGACCCAATTGGCCAGCAATTGGCTGGTATGGTGGACCGCGTTGCAGTTGAATTTTAAACAAATAACAAAATCGCTATTTTCTGTAACTTATTTCCCTAGCGGCAATTTCTCACCCTGGATCTTGATCCTGGCAGCCGGCGGAATTGGGTTACTAGCAAACTACATCCTACTGCGGTCCAATCCCATCCGCGGCCGGAATCAAGAAAATAAAATATGAGGAGGATCTCATGGATACCCTAGGTATTATTTTAATCTCTGTCCTGGCCCTAATTACGCTGGTGGCCAGTTTCATCTTTATCCGGGGCTTATTCCCGGTGCGGGTTAGTAAGATCCAGGCTACTCTGGAAAATAATTGGAAACGTTCTTTTTGGCTGGGATTGATGAATACTGTGCTGATCACTATATTTGTCTTCGGATTTGGCTCGCTGGGCAACGGCAGCCCTATCTTATATATTCCAGCCTTTGCCATGTACGGAGCTTTTCTGATCGGACTCTTGTTCGGCCTGTCTGCCTTTGTTCAGATCCTGGGAGAGAGACTGTTCCCGGACCACAATCCTGTCAAGCGCGATATCAAGGCTGGGTCAGTTTTCCTGCTCACTTCCCTGCTGCCATTCGTGGGCTGGTTCCTGCTATTCCCTTACGTGATCAGCCTCAGTGCTGGCGCCGTGGTGATCACGCTATTCCGAAAAAATCCGACGATAACCGATAATGAAAATACAGATTGATCCTAATATTTATTAAGTTCCTCTCTTAACCAAAAGCTGCTCC
>RCNB010001068.1_pt1 | contig 17549 bp, 19 predicted proteins | sample 2041321 | NCBI WGS metagenome assembly RCNB01 (sample SAMN09708232, study PRJNA481090) | Marine sediment metagenome, whole genome shotgun sequencing project. | reverse complement strand
TCGAATTCAATTCGAAAATTCTAACTCAAGAAAGCCAATCATGATCGCGATACCATGAGATAGTTGTTTGCATCCCTTTTCGAAAATTCGTCTCGGGCGAATAGCCCAGTTCCTTTTTTGCCTTTTGGATAGAAAGAGGCTTAGGGTGGATAAAAAAGCCCAATTTTCCCATGGTCAGAGGCGCTTCTCTTTTAAAAAAAGCAAAAGCCTTTTCCATGGACCAGGCTACAACTTTCGCGGGAAAAAGCGGCAACGAGAAGCGAGGGATTCGCACTTCCACAGCCTCCCCGATGATGCTTGCAACATCCTTCACGGATAAGACTTCCGGTCCAGCCAGATGAAAAATTTCTCCTCCTTTGGATTTTTCTGCACAGAGCATTATCCCTTTGATAAGGTCCTGGATATACACAGGAGTCAGTTGGGTATTTCCTTTAGTAACCAGTATAAACCGTTTTTTGGCCACTGCTTTTATAAGTTTGAACGTGCGGTTATCCCCGGGGCCATAAGCCCAACCAGGTCTTATAACGATAACATCCATTCCCTTTCGCGCAAAACGGAGAGCTGCTCTTTCGCCTTCGAGCTTGGTCTTATCATATATATCTATGGGATGTGTATGATGGTCTTCCCCGACGGCTTTGTTTTCCTTTAAAGAGCCAAAAACACCCGGAGAGCTGAAGTGGATCATTCTTTCAATGCCAGCATCGGCAGCCGCTTTCAACACATTTTCCGTTCCCTGCACATTGATAGCAAAAAACTCCTTCTTGTTGATTCGAGAGGCCCCTAGAGCTGCCGCTAGATGAAACAGAACATCTGTTCCCTTGAACATATCTTTTAGCGAATGGAAATCTCTGACGTCGCCGTGGAAAACCTGGTATCCCTCAAGGCCCTCCAAATTCCTTTTGTGGCGGAGGATACTAACCTGCCAATTTTGTTGGAGGAGTTGACGAGCGAGGTGGGTACCGATAAATCCTGAAGCCCCGGTGATAAATGCTTTCATGATTCAAGACGCCTTTTTTTATCGCCTTTATGTGCTTTTTCCAGTGCCGAGGCGATTTTTTTCTTGTAATTATCGGATGTGTATTCTATTTCTGCCATTCTTTTTGCCGTGAGGGCTCTTTCGGACGCTCTATGGTCGTGGAGGGCAAAAAGAATACCTTGGGCAAAGCTTTTTGGGTCCGGATCGGCCAGAATAGATATTTTTTCATTGAGGACTTGGGAATGGGTCCAGAGATCTGTTGCAACGACCGGTTTTCCGGATTTAAGGAAAGAATAAATTTTTAAGGGCGTGTTTGTGCCGGCAGTCCGGGGGGAAACCAACACATCGGCCATCGCGATATACAAAGGGACTTCTGAAGGAGCGACCTGTCCGGTGAAAAATACCTTGTCCGAAATCTTGAGCTCTGATGCCTTTTTTTTCATCTCTTCCACATGCAGCGGATTTCCTCCGACCAGGAGAAAAACGACGGATTTATCATCCACCAGGGCGCAGGCCTCAAGAAAAAGAGGAATCCCCTGATAAGATTCGAAATTCCCTGTGTACAAGACAATTTTGTCCTTTGGGGAAGCATACTTGGTGCGTTTTTGTTTTATCTGATCTTCCGAGTATCCGGGATGCTCAAAATCCAAAAAGTTTTCGATCAAAGTGGCTTTGTGCGCGACTCCTTCCTTTTCGAGCTTTTGGAACAAGTCCAAGCAGATGACGATGATGCTTTGCGCGTTCCTGAGAACGTAGCGCTCCAATGCCAGAAAGATTCTCTTGAGGATTTTTGAACGGGAAAATCGAAAATTTTCCAGTTGTTGCGGTAGGCTGGAATGCATGTCGTAGAGATGCGGGATTTTTTTGCATTTTGCCAAAACTGTCCCAAACCAAGAAGCTTCTTCATGGGTAAATATCATGTCATGAGATTTTGACATCACAAGGCGTATGGATTTGCAGAGGAGTAAAAAGTCCAGGGGAATTTTGGCAAAAGAAGGGCCAACCTTGATTTTTTTGACAAAAAAGAGAGAGGGAATTCTGTGAATTTTTAGATTGCGAAAACTCCTGTCTTCGCCCAAATGGTAGGTCACGAGATCGACTTCATGACCCAGGTCTGCCAGGGCCTGGAGCCGGAAGTATACGCTGATGGGTGTGCCCCGGGGTTGGAAAAAGGGTTCGGGGGCGAGCATCAGAATTTTCATGACGAGCTCAAGAGTATATCAGTCTTCCTCTGATTCAGCCTGGATAATGTTGCGTATGAAGTAGATCTTTTTTTCCGTAGATTCATGATAAGCGCGAACCACGATTTCAGCCAAAAGTCCCAGTGTGATGAACTGGATCCCTATGACAATAAGCAGAATGGAGAGGAGGAGCAATGGGCGACCACTAATCCCCTCCAGCCGGATAATGCGCACATAGGCCAGCCATAATCCTATGATTCCTCCGATGATTCCGCTGATCAGGCCGATAATCCCGAATATCTGCAACGGCCGTGTTGAATAACTCAGCAGAAATTTTACGGTCAACAGATCCAGGATAACTTTAGGAAACCTCCACACGCTGTACTTGGATTTTCCATGGCGGCGCTTCCGGTGATTTACCTTTACTTCTGCGATGGATACGCCGACATTGCTGGCAATTGCCGGAATGAATCGGTGCAACTCCCCATACAGTTTAATGTGTTTTATGATCTCCCGACGGAATGCTTTCAATGTGCAACCGTAATCATGGAGCTTTACCCGAGTCATCCTCGAAATCAACCAGTTGGCCAGAATCGATGGGAGACGACGGGTGATCAAGCGGTCTTTCCTTTTCACTCTCCATCCGCAGACGAGATCATAGCCTTCTTCTATCTTTGCGATGAGAAGATCGAAATCTTGGGGATCGTTCTGCAAATCGGCATCCAGGGTGATGATGATGTTTCCGCGAGCATGGTCGAATCCAGCCGAAAGAGCAGCGGTTTGGCCAAAGTTTTTCCGCAGCTGGATGACCCGAATCCGTCGATCCTTTTTCAAGAGTTGTTTGCAAACGAGAAGAGATTCGTCCTCGCTCCCATCATCCACGAATAATATTTCGTATGACTTTTTCAGATTTTGACAGGCCTCGGTGATTTCTCTGTGGAGTTCAGGCAGATTGGTTGCTTCGTTATAGACTGGGATGACGAGGGAAAGATCGCAATTTTCTTCTGTTGTCATCCCCGCCAATATATCACAAATGGCACAAGGAAAAAAGAGCATGCCTGACGATCGATTAGGAAATTGGGTCTCAAAAATCGACAAAAGTAGAGAGACGTGTTTGTATAATTTGTGGGAGATATCTGTTTTGATCTTAAATTGACAAGATTGAGGTTATATTTTAGAATGGAAAAAACAAAATGTCGGACCAGAAAATATTGATTGTCGACTATGACCCTAAAAGTCTTGAGAATATGACAGACTTGTTTTCTGCCTACAAACTTGAAATTATCACGGCGGCTGATGGCCAAGAGGCCTATGAAAAGTATAAATCAGAAAAACCCAACCTGATTCTTCTTGAAGCGATGCTCCCCAAACTCCATGGTTTCGATCTTACCCAGAAGATATATAAGGAAACAAAAGGGAGAATCCCGATTGTTATTGTAACCGGTTTGTATAAAGGCACCCAGTACAAAAATGAAGCCATACGATCTTTTGGCGCAGCCGATTATTTTGAAAAACCGTTCGACAATGAAAAGCTCGTTAAGTCTGTTTTAAACTTGCTTCACGACGAGATGGACATCCAAGAGGATCTCCCTGACCCTGAATCGGTCCTTAAACTTTTCTCGGATGATGATGAAAGCAAGGATTCCTAATCTCAAAAATCAGTAAGTTTTGATGTTGACAAGGCTTGACATCCATCTAAAATAGGTTTATTCCAAGATACAGGAAAAAGAACTTCGATGACCGGAATATGGACCCGATGTAACAACTGCCGGCGAATTCTCTACAAACAGGACATCCTGGACAATTTTTTTATCTGCCCGGAGTGCAATTTCCATTTTCGGCTTTCAGCCATAGAAAGGCTCAACATGCTTTTTGACCTTGGGCAGTATGAGCTGATAGATCAGGATATTTTTCCCGAGGATCCACTTGGTTTCAAAGACACCAAATCTTATGCCGTCCGGCTGAAGGAAAACACAAAAAAAACCGGTCTTTCCGATGCGGTATTGAATGCTGTCGGCACAATGGATGGAATCAGGGTTGTCATGAGCGCTATGGAGTTTGCCTTTATGGGAGGGAGCATGGGATCGGTCGTGGGAGAGAAAATCACCCGAGCTTTTGAAAGAGCGCTCGAGGAAAACATCCCTGCTGTTGTGATCTCTAGCTCTGGAGGAGCACGAATGCAGGAGGGAATCCTATCTCTGATGCAGCTGATGAAAACCAGTTCGGCCATCGCAAACCTGGATAAGGCCGGTATCCCCTATATCTCGGTCCTCACCGATCCCACAACGGGTGGAGTGACGGCCAGCTATGCCATGTTGGGGGATATCAACATTGCCGAACCCAATTCGCTGATCGGATTTGCCGGGCCCCGAGTCATCGAGCAAACGATCAAAGAAAAGCTTCCCAAGGGATTCCAGCGTTCGGAGTTTCTCCTCCATCACGGCATGCTGGATGATATTGTGGAACGGAGAAATCTGCGTTCTTACATCATTCGGGTCCTTCGCCTATTCCTAAACAAGCCTCGTACAGAATGAATGAGCAGGAATGCAAGCGGTATCTGGAAAGAATCCAGAACCTCGGTATCAAATTCGGGCTGGATAATGTGCGGGGAATCCTTCGGACCTTTCACGATCCTCACCGGACATTCCCATCTGTGCTCGTTGCGGGATCCAACGGAAAAGGTTCGGTCTGCGCCTTTCTCACTCAAATCTTGAGTCTGCATGGTTTTCGGGCGGGATTGTTCACATCGCCCCACCTAGTGGACGTTGAAGAGAGAATTCGCATTGGCGGGGAGCTTATTGCCAGGCGGACCTTTTGCAGGCTTCTCACCCAACTCAGAAATAAGATCGAACAGCTTATATCTGCAAAAAGATTGTTGAATCCCCCAACCTATTTTGAGCATCTCTGCTGCTTGGCCTTCCTTTATTTTGCCGAACAAGAGGTGGACATGGCCTTTCTCGAAGTGGGGATGGGCGGCAGGTTTGACGCCACAAACGTAGTCGACCCGAAAGTGTCGGTCATCACCACCATCTCGGCCGAGCATCAGAAATTCTTGGGAGAAAGTTTGAGCCAGATTGCCTTTGAAAAATCTGGCATCATCAAACCCGGAGTCCCGGTGGTATGTGGGGTTCAAAAACAAGATGCTTATGCAACAATAAAAAACCGGGCAGAGAAGCTTGGAGCGCCCTTTTATGGAATATTCGATAAAAAAGATAATTTTGTGATACAAAAAGCGAGAAGGGGATTTGTTTTTACCTTTCGAATGAATGGGGAGGCCTACAGCTACGAGCCTGCTCTCCAAGGGAAACATCAGGGCCGCAACGCCGCCATTGCCATTGCCGCTTCTCGGATCCTCGGCCAGAGATGGGAAAAGCTGGAGAAAGAGAAAATTATCCAAGGCATCCAGACGACCCGTTGGGAGGGACGGTTGGAATCCATCTCTCAGAAGCCTCTAGTGTTATTGGATGGTGCTCACAACGAGGAGGGTGCTGATGCTTTGAAGGACTACATAAGGGAGTTTGTTTCCTCTTCTGTTGTCCTCGTGTACGCATCCATGCGGGACAAAAAAATCGAACGGATCGCTGACATCCTATTTCCCCTAGCAAAGATTGTCATCTTGACACGATTCCCGTATTATCGGGCGTGCCCTCCTGAAGAGCTGGCGGAACAAGTGGCCTGCGATGAAAAAAAGATACTCTGTGAGCCGGATGCTAAAAGGGCTTTTCGGATGGCGCAACAGCTTGCCGGGCCCGACGGGATTGTCGTTGTTGCAGGTTCACTTTTTCTAGTCGGAGAAATAAAAAAAATAATACGAAATTCCATTCCCATGTGAACTTTGTGAACGCGTTCGGTATTTACATCTCCAGGGCTTATGGGAAGCTTAGAGTGCTTGCTTTTTTACGTTAGTCATGTTAAATTTTTGCCTCGATTTATCGACAATTATTAATGGTAACCTGTCTTATCCTTACATAAAGGTGGTGGCAGGGAAGTGATCCAGGATGCTTGTGTTGTGAGATTGCTTCGACCAGAGGATGTAAACTGCCGATAAAGAAGTCAGGATTAAATGTTATCTATTGATTTAAGTGTCATCGTCATCTTTGTAATCGTTTGGATCCTGGTTCTTGTGCTCACGAAGGTCTATTTTAAGCCCATGAGCCGCGTCATGAGACAGAGGGATGGCCAAATCCAACAGGACCAGGATGCTACCCAAGAGGCGCTGGATAAGTACGGCAAAACTATCGAAAGGATTGAAGAGGATATAAGAGCAGCAAAAACATCGGCTCGGGAGACACGAGAGAAATTTGAACGAAAAGCCCAGAAAGAAAAAGAAAGCATGATCGAAGAGGTATCCCAAGAATGTCGTGCTCAAGTAGAAAAAGCCCATCAGGAATTGAAGGAAAAGGTCGAATGTCTAAGGAAAGAATTGGAACCTCGGGGCCAAGACCTTGCCAAGAATATCGCAAAAAAACTTCTAAACTGATGTTACAAAAAAAGTTTACACTCTTGATTCTCTTGGTCGTCCCGTTTTTGCTGTTCATGTCATTTGCGGAGGAATCTCATTCTTCCCAGACTATGGATTTTTTGGGGAAACTCGGCAACTTTCTTTTGCTGTTTGGAGGATTGGCCTATGTTTTGAGGAAGCCTTTGGGAAAATTCCTCCAGGAAAGGTCTGATTCGCTCGAACAGGGGCTGCGGGGGGCTAAGGAGTCTCACGAAGAGGCGGCAGAAAAACTGAATCAGGTGGAGTCGCGTTTGGGAAAGCTTGATGAAGAGATCGAAAAGATGCAGCAAGAAGCCGAGGCTGTAGGCCAGTCCTTCCACCAACACGTACTCGAGGAAGCCAAGCAGGCTGCCGATCGCCTAAAGCATTTCGCAAGCCGGGAAATCGAGAAACTAACACGGGATGCCATCCGCGAAATCAAAGAATACACGGTTGCTCTTGCCGCTGATTTGGCTCAGCAGAGCATTCAAGATCGAATGACCGAAGAGTTTCATTTGTCACTCATAGATAAATCCATCGAAAGGATTGAAAAACTTCATGAGAAGTCAAATTCTGATACAAAGATACGCTCAAGGGCTCATTAATTCCGCCAAAAATGTGGGGGAATTTGATTCTTTGAATGCTGAACTGAGTGAATTTGATAAATTTTTATCTTCCTACCCAAAACTCCATGATACACTCCAAAGCCCGCTTCTTCCTGCGACAAAAAAGAAAGAGATTGCGGCAAAGATTCTTGAGCGAACCGCAGTCTGTAACAAATCCAAACGATTTTTGCTCCTCCTTGTGGAAAATGATCGCTTGATGCTATTACCAGAGATTCTTGAGTTCTTGCCCGTTCTTTGGAATGAGGAACAGGGAATTTCCACTTTTGAAGTGAGCTCTGTTATCCCTCTAAGCCCGGATCAGAAAAAGCGCTTGAAGGGAAAACTCGCTCTGCTTGAGAAGCGTCCGGTTACGCTGACATATAAAATGGATCAATCACTGATCGGTGGACTTTCCATCAGGAAGGGAAACATCGTTTATGATGCCTCTATCCAGGGAGATTTAGAGAGGCTTAAACAAAAAATTGTCGAGGAATAGGAATGGAAATAAAAGCAGACGAAATTAGCAAAATCATCCAACAACAGATCGAAGGCTATGATACAGAAATCGACATCAAGGAAGTTGGAACAGTCACTTCGGTGGGAGACGGTATTGCCCGCATTTATGGATTGGACCATGTTATGTTCAACGAACTCATCGAGTTCCCCAACGAAGTCTACGGCCTGGCTCTGAATCTGGAAGAAAACAGTGTGGGTGCGGTTTTGCTTGGAGAGGGCCATCTTGTCAAGGAGGGCGATCTTGTTAAACGGACACATAGGATCACACAAGTCCCTTCTGGGCCGGACTTGATCGGAAGGGTTGTCAATCCTTTGGGCATACCGTTGGACGGGAAAGGGCCCATCAAGACAGATAAACACATGGTGGTGGAACGGTTGGCTCCGGGTGTTGTGGAACGCATGCCTGTCAAAGAACCCCTGCAGACCGGAATAAAGGCCATCGATGCCATGATTCCGATCGGACGAGGACAGAGAGAATTGATTATTGGTGATCGCCAGACGGGAAAGACAGCCATTGCCATCGATACCATCATCAACCAAAAAGGCAAAGATGTGGTGTGCATCTATGTGGCTATCGGTCAGAAAAACTCCACCGTAGCCTACATCATCAAGATATTGGAGGATCATGGGGCCATGGACTACTCCATAGTAGTGACTGCCTCTGCTTCCGATCCTTCTCCTCTGCAGTACTTGGCCCCCTACAGCGGATGTGCCATAGGGGAATATTTCCGAGACAACGGGCAGCATTCGCTATTGATTTACGACGACCTGTCCAAGCATGCAGCAGCCTACCGTGAGATTGCCCTGCTTCTTCGACGTCCACCGGGCCGGGAAGCCTATCCCGGCGATGTCTTTTATCTCCACTCTCGCCTGCTTGAACGGGCAGCCAAATACAACGATAAAAATGGCGGAGGCTCTCTGACTGCCCTGCCCATCATTGAAACCCAGGCTGGAGATGTTTCCGGATACATCCCCACCAATGTCATATCCATCACAGACGGTCAGATCTATCTCGAACCCGAACTTTTTAACGCAGGCATCCGGCCTGCCATCAATGTGGGGATATCGGTCTCCCGCGTTGGGGGGAACGCCCAGATCAAGGCCATGAAACAGGTCGCCGGGCAACTGAGGTTAGACTTGGCGCAATACCGAGAGCTAGTAACTTTTGCTCAATTCGGTACAGAACTGGACAAAGCCAGTCAAGCTCAACTCAATCGGGGAGAGCGCCTTACCGAAGTCCTCAAGCAAGGACAGTATGTCCCAATATCAGTTGAAAAACAGATTTTAATCATCTATGCAGGGAATCGTGGATTTTTAGATGATTTTGAGATCGACCAAATCGAAAACTACGAAAAAAGCCTATACGAATATTTCGAGCGGGCGCATCCCGATTTATTGAAAGAAATCGTTGAGAAAAAAGAGATAAGTCCTGAACTTGATGAGACAATAAACAAAATCATGACAACGTTCAACCAGGAATTTAAGGGAGAAAACGAATAATATGCCAGCCCTTATCGACCTGCGCCGGAGAATCAAAAGCGTGAGGAATACGCAACAGATCACGCAGGCCATGAAAACCGTCTCCACAGCTAAATTCAAAAAGGCCCAGCGTACCGTGCTCCAGGCCCGGCCCTTTTGGCATACTTTCCCTTCCCTTATTCAAAGAGCCATCCTGTGGAGAGAGAATGTGCCCCACCCGCTTCTCGAAAAAAGAGAAGAACAGAAGACAATCGTGGTCGTTATCACATCGGATAAAGGTCTCTGTGGGGCCTTTAACGCGAACCTTCTAGCCGAAGCAGCAAAGTTTTGTGGAGAAAAATCAAAAACATCTGACCTTCGGCTTATATTGATCGGAAAAAAGGCTGTGAGGTTTTTTAAAAAATACCCCTTTCTCATAGAGAAAACCTATACCGACAATACCCAAAATTTGACCCGAGGGGATTTAAAGGATCTTGCCGAATTCCTTTTACAGGAATTTTCTCTTTTGAGGACTGATGCGGTGTACGTTGTGTATAATGAATTCCGATCGATCCTTGCTCCTCAAATTATCCTGTATCAACTTTTGCCTGTTGCGATCCAAAAAAAGGAAGAGGGCAGGACTGAGACAACGGAAGAATTGCCGTTCGGACTGATTCCGGATTGGGAACCGGAGGCGAAAACATTTATGGAAGTTCTTCTTCCTCTTTATGTCAAGAATGAGATCACGCATTTTTTCTCTGAGTCGATCGCTGCTGAGCATGCAGCTCGGATGATGGCCATGGACAATGCTACAAATAACGCTGAAGATCTGATCCAAGACCTGACTCTTGAGCTCAACAAGCTAAGGCAGGCCTCGATCACCAAAGAGCTCCTTGAGATCATGACTGCCGTGGAGGCCTTGGCAGAAAAATAGAAGCCCGGAGTGCAAAATGGAAAAAGAATCGATAAAATCCAAAAAAAAGACTGGAAAGAAGGAGTCCGAAAAAGTCGGGCGCGTTGTGCAGGTCATCGGACCTGTAGTGGATGTGGAGTTCAAAGGACAAGATCTACCTGAAATATTCAACGCCTTGCATATCACGAGCGAAGGATTTGAAACACCGACTCCTGTGGACATCATTGTCGAGACGGAACAGCATCTGGGTGAGGATAAGGTGCGTTGTGTGTCCATGCATCCAACAGATGGATTGGCGCGCGGGATGAAGGCTGTTGACCTGGATGGGCCGATTCAGGTTCCGGTTGGAGAAGAAATGTTGGGACGGGTGATCAACGTGATCGGGGAACCTGTGGACTACCAAGGACCTATCAAGGCAAAGAAAAAATACTCGATTCACCGTCCTCCTCCATCGCTTGAAGATCAGAGCACTGAGTTGGAGATGTTCGAGACTGGGATCAAGGTCATCGACCTGATACAACCTTTCCTCAAGGGCGGCAAGATCGGGCTTTTCGGAGGAGCCGGAGTCGGAAAGACCGTCATCATCATGGAGCTGATAAACAACGTGGCCCAGGAGCATGGCGGATATTCTGTTTTTGCCGGTATCGGCGAAAGGACACGGGAGGGGAACGATCTTTGGCTGGAGATGAAGGAGTCGGGCGTCATCGACAAGACGGCCCTGATCTTTGGCCAAATGACCGAACCTCCCGGAGCAAGACTGCGCGTCGGATTGTCTGCTTTATCCGTGGCAGAGTACTTCCGTGACGAAATGAATCAAGACATCCTTCTGTTTATCGATAATATCTTCCGGTTTGTCCAGGCAGGGTCAGAAGTTTCTGCCCTGTTGGGCCGCATGCCTTCGGCTGTGGGTTACCAGCCAAATTTGGCGTCTGAGCTTGGAGAACTGGAAGAGCGCATTACGTCCACAAAAAAAGGATCCATAACCTCTGTTCAGGCAATTTATGTACCTGCAGACGACTTTACCGACCCTGCACCTGCGACCACATTTTCCCATCTGGATGCCACAACAAATTTATCCCGGGCGCTTACAGAAATCGGTATCTATCCGGCTGTGGATCCTTTAAGTTCCTATTCGCGGATCCTGGACCCCCGTGTTATCGGAGAGGAACACTATCTTGTGGCAAGTGAGGTTAAAGAAATTCTGCAGCGGTACAAAGACCTTCAGGATATTATCACCATTCTTGGGATGGAGGAGCTTTCCGAGGATGACAAACTTATCGTATCCCGGGCCCGTAAGATTCAACGATTCCTATCGCAACCCTTCAATGTGGCCCAAGAGTTTACCGGACGGGAGGGAAAGTATGTGCCCATAGCCGAAACCGTGCGTGGATTCAAGGAAATTATTGAGGGAAAACATGACGACAAGACCGAGCAGGCTTTTTACCTGGTCGGGGGAATCGAAGAGGTGGCCGAGAAGGCCGATAAACTGAAATCCGTATGAGCCAAGATTTACCAGCATCGCTTAAGCTCAGGGTGATCAGCCCAACAGATCTTCTTGTCGATGAGGAAGTTCTGGAGGTGTCCCTTCCCAGTCTGGAAGGTTATCTGGGCATACTTCCCGGACACAGGCCCTTGTTTGTGGTGTTAGGCCAGGGACTCTTGATATACAAGCGGTCGAACAAGCAGAGTGAACTGCCTGTCCAAAGAGGATATGCTGAAATTCTCCCCGACCGAGTGTTTGTTTTTATTGAAAAGGCTAAAGATGAGAAAACCAGACCCTCAGAAGGGCAAGGATGAGACGCAGGATACCTTTTATCACGGCCGCATCCTTGTTTGTCAAAAAAAAGAGGGATACAGGTTTGCCGTAGATGCCCCTCTGCTGGCGGATTTTGTCCAGACTAAAAACAAAGATAGATGCCTGGAGCTTGGCACAGGCTGTGGGGTCATTTCCCTCCTGTTGAGTATCAAACCCTTTTTGCATATCACAGCCCTCGAGATTCAGGAGTCACTGGCCGATCTGGCATGGAGAAACGTCCAACTCAATCACTTAGATAAAAAGATCCGAGTTATCCAAACAGACTTTCTCGATTTCCGTTCCCCACACAAGTTCGATGTCGTGTTTTCCAACCCTCCCTATATCAAAATGCAGGCGGGGCACTTGAGCGCCACATCAGAAAAATCTATTGCGAAACACGAGGTAAAATGTGATATTCTTGGTATAATGCAAAAAACAGCGGGCCTATTGAAAAAAAAGGGGAAAGCCTACTTCATTTTCACGGCCAAGAGAATACCGGAATTTTCTCGAGCAGTCGAAGATGCCGGATTGAATGTGCAGGCGATGCGGTTGGTGTATCCTCGCAAAGAGTCCCGGCCGAATTTTGTACTCTCCAAGTGTGTTTTTCCTTCCTCTGACATGGAGTTTCGGATTTTATCGCCGCTTTTTCTTTTTGACGATACCGGCAAATACACGCCGGAAGCCAAAAAAATCTTTACTGGGAGAACCCATGTTTCATCTTTTTAAAAAAGGGAAAGAATTATACAAATACCGTGTTCTGATTCAGAATCTGGTCAGCCGCGAACTCAAGGCCCGATACCGCGGGACGATCCTGGGCTTTTTTTGGTCTTTTTTGAATCCTCTACTGCTGATGATCGTCTACACCATCGTGTTTGGATTCATCATCCCGTCGCGTTTTCCTGGATTCGGAGAGAACCGCCTGGTGTATGCCCTTTTTCTTTTCTGCGGTGTTTTGCCATGGACATGGTTTTCATCTTCTGCTCTGGAGTCGGCCAATGTGTTGATGGTTCAGGGAAACCTGATCAAAAAGATCCTTTTTCCCGTCGAAATCCTTCCCATCGTTGTCGTCACATCCAATTTTGTCCATTTTGTATTCGGTCTTCCGATTTTATTCCTTTTTGCCTTGATCATGTTCAAGAAGTTCACCGTTTATATGCTCTTCTTGCCGGCAGTCATCCTGGTGCAGTTTGTGTTTTCCCTCGGATTTGCCCTTATCGTATCTTCGCTGACTGTTCACTTCCGCGATGTCAAGGATATACTGTCCAACATGCTGACTTTATGGTTTTTTGCCTCACCGATCATCTATCCTTTGACGTTCGGATCAATCCAAAACAACAAGTGGCTTCGGCTGATGCTCGACATCAACCCGATGACCCATATCATGCAGGGCTACCAGAACTGTGTGTTTTTCGGGGAAATGATCCGCTGGCGAAGACTTGGCATAACATTTCTGATTTCGCTGGTGTTGCTGGTTATCGGGTATGCCATTTTTGACCGGCTTCGTGATTCTTTCCCTGAGGAGGTATGAGTGGTTGTCATAGACGTGGATAATGTCACACGTATCTACCAGAAGTACTCCTCACGTCACAGGTTCAAAACATTCAAGAGTTCTTTTGTCAAAGGCGATTTTTTTAAAGCGCTTAAGCCCGACGAACTTGTCACAGCTTTGGATAGTGTGAATTTCAAGGTTCATGAAGGCACAACTTTTGGCGTCATCGGGGAAAACGGTTCGGGCAAAAGCACGCTCCTGAAGATTATCACCGGGATTGCCAAGCCCACTTCCGGGAGGGTTTCTGTTCAAGGAAAAGTATCGGCTTTGATCGAGCTCGGGGCGGGATTCCATCCGGAGATTACCGGACGGGAAAATGTCTACATCAACGGCATCATGCTGGGCCTTACTAAAAAAGAAATCGTAAATAAGTTTGACGATATCGTCCGGTTCGCCCAGCTCGAAGATTTCATCGATGCTCCGGTCAAAACCTATTCTTCAGGTATGTACATGAGGCTGGGATTTTCAATCGCGATAAATGTTAACCCTGATGTTCTCCTTATCGACGAGGTGCTGGCAGTGGGAGATGCCTCTTTTGTTCCCAAGTGCCTGGATCGGATCCACGATTTTCGCCGCCGCAATAAAACTATCCTGTTTGTCAGCCATGACTTGTCCACGGTAGAGAAGATTTGTGACCAAGTCCTATGGCTAAAAGAAGGGAAGATGAAGATGATCGCCGAGCCCAAGCGTGCGATCGATGCCTATCTCCAGGATATTGCCGAGATGCAGGAAGAAGAGTTCGAGTTTCGCCAGAAAGCCATCGAGGAAGAAGTCGAAAAAGAAGAGGAGGTGGAAGATAGACGGGAAGGGAGATGGGGAAAAAAAGAGATCGAGATCACAAAGGTCAGGATGAAAAGCTTGGAGGGAAAGGAAAAACATGTGTTCTCCCCGGATGAGGGAATGAAGATTGAAATAGATGTGAAGGCAAAATCCCGGATCAAAGATTTCGTTTTTGGGATCGGCATTTTCAACTCTCAAGGAATCAATTGCTACGGCACAAACACCAACAGCGAAGAGTTTGAATCCCTCTCCATCGACGGAAACGGAAAGGTTATCTGCCGGATAGAAAAGTTGAATCTGATAAACGGAACCTACTATTTGGATGTGGCCACCCATAAAAAAGGAGGGTATCCTTACGATTTCCACAGCAATATGTACACGTTCATGATATCCTCCTTATACAAGGATGTCGGGGTGTTCCGGCCTGAGCATTCCTGGTCTTTTTCTCCTAATATAAAAATCAAATCGCCCCCTTCTAAGCTGAATTCTTCATAAACATGATTTTTTTCCGGGATTTAATGCTATATGCTGTGAAATCAGAGACATATCGCCAGAAATTGGGGACATGTACCGATTTGTTTTGAAATCGGTAACGTGTCCCCTGAATTTTTAAGCTCGTACATGAATGATTCAGGGTAGCCTGGATAATTTATGAATTATCCAGGCTAAGAAAGCATAGATAAAGGAAGGAAGTATCAAGTATAATAGCCGCCAGGAGAAATAAACATTGAAAAAATTCAAGGGTCCTGTCGAATCCCATACAAGAACCGTAATGAAAGCCATTAGCTGGAGAATAGTAGCGACTTGTACCAGCATGTCCATCGTTTACTTGTTGACAAAAGAGCCTCTGATCACTTTGGGATTTGGAGCCATCGAAGTTATTGCCAAGATTACTTTTTATTATCTTCATGAGAGGGGATGGCAGAAAGTTTCCTGGGGGACGAAAAAACATCCTCTCGCCACCCTCCCGGTCAATCGTGACGTTGCGCCCGATGACATGGAAAAGATAAAGGATTATCTCAAAGACCTTGGCTACATCGATTAAAAAGACACATTCCCTTCGAAGCCTCGAAGAAATACGAACATCCCTAAAGAGAGAAGGCAAGACGGTTGTGTTCACAAATGGATGTTTTGATCTCATTCACAGCGGTCATGTGTTTCTGTTAAAAGAAGCAAAAAAGTTAGGCGATGTTTTGATCGTTGCCGTGAACGATGATGAATCGATCGAGATGATCAAAGGGCCTTCGAGGCCGATATTCCCCCTGGCAGAAAGGCTCGAAATTTTGGAAGCCATTGAATATATCGATTATCTCGTTCCTTTCCCGGAAGAAACTCCTCAGAAAGTTATATCCGTTCTTCTCCCCGATGCCCTTGTCAAAGGAGAAGACTGGAAGAAAAATGAGGTGGTAGGGCGAAAAGAAGTCGAAGAGGCCGGGGGAAAGGTTGTGCTTGTTACTTTGTGCAAAGGGCAATCAACGACGATGATTCTTGAAAAAATTATTCATTCTCTCGAATAAACAGCAAAAAAAAAGCTCTTCATTCCTTTTGAGGAATGAAGAGCTCTGACGATTTTCCTTAAATGTATAGAGCAGTTTTACATCATGCCCAGGATAAGGGGTGGCACCCTTCCGAACAATGAGCCACTCTAGGAACGGCATATTTTTTCATCAGAGACTCCTTTCTGGATTTTGTATACAATACTAAATATATAAGATATGTAGGATAATGTCAAGTCCCCTCCTTATTCTCCTCTATTTTGAGCATCTCTAAACCTGAGGTAATTTTTAATGCCTATCCTTCATGCGGTGTTTGTGGGAGGCCTTCAGTTTCTGGCTGAACCAGGACCAGAGCTTTTTGTGGAAGTCGAGGCTCGGAGGATTGTCTTCCAGGATGGGGAGAAGATTGATATCCTCCGTGTCTTCCGGGGTTAAACGGGATTTTTTAGTCGCATCCCATATGTTGCGAGATTCGGGGTGAAACTGCACTCCCAGGACATTGGGGTAAATCTCATGTTCGATGGCTTCGATCACCTTGCCGTCCATCGATGTCGCGATGACTCGGATCCCTTTTCCGAGTTTCCGGACAGCTTGATGATGGGAACTGTATATGAAGGGGGTGTCTTCCTTTTTGAATCCCCATTCCTTGACGAATTTTCCATTCTCCCTAAGTTTGATCCTGTGCATGTTGCTGGAACGGAAATCTTGCGGGGAAAACTTGGAATAAGGATTTTTGTGCCAGTTCTCCCTTGTCATGGCGATGATTTCCTCGACGTATTTTATTCCGTAGATTTCAGAAGGAATATCCTGATATAACGTTCCTCCTGTGCCGACATTCATGCTCTGGCTGCCGAGACACAATCCTAGAATCGGAAATTCCGGAAAGGACTCGAGATAGGATTCGAAGTTTTTGTCCTGCCTCCCTCCGAGAAGATGGAAAACGGCGGCTGTTTCGAGATAGCTCCGGTAGGGTGTACTAATGTCTGCCAAAAGGCTGGTTTTTTCTTCGTACACGGCGGGAGGGATGTCATCGCCTCCGAAAAGGATCAGCCCATCCGAATACGAAAAAATTTTGATCAGTTCTTCACTCAAATCATTGTTTTGAAACAATGTTTTTAGGTCGAGACCTTCCCTTAGCCTGTGAAACTTGATCCAATCATGCCCGTTTTCTTCGGCAAACTTTGCAGCTTCTTCGTAACTTCTGGCCACTTCTCTATCTTCGACTTGTATTTCGTGAAAGAGGCCGATTACGATCAAATCTTGGATCGAAATGAGGCTCTGTTTCCGGAGTTCTACGAGAGTTTCTATATTTCCTTTTGTAGGATTGAGTATGGTGAGACGTACATTTTCCGACCGCCGAGGGGCATCGTCAAAAAATCGCTGGTCTAATTGGCACCAAAGGGAACCAATACAGAATAAGCAGCAAACAACCAAGGCAAGAAGAGGCTTTCCGAAAGAAGTTTTTTTCATGGGAGGACCTCCGACAGGCTTTTTAAAGAAGCTTCATTATAATTTTTTCTGCATCATCTTGGCAAGCCCGTAAGCATCCTTATTTCCGTGAAGATTTTTAACGCCATTTCCTCACCGCTCTTCCAACCGGCCCGGAACTGCGCACAGTTACTCCCAATCTCTACCACTCCAGCCTCTGTTCCCGTGTTTGCCCCGAGTCTCTAATCCTTCATCAAAGTCGTGCTCAATACAGCCTCACCGTCTGCGTCAGATTCCCGCGAAGAACAACAGCGTCTGGAGAAACGCTGTTGGGGGTTCCAAGGGGGTATGCCCCTTTGGTCGCAGGGCGAA
>RCNB010001065.1_pt1 | contig 17561 bp, 15 predicted proteins | sample 2041321 | NCBI WGS metagenome assembly RCNB01 (sample SAMN09708232, study PRJNA481090) | Marine sediment metagenome, whole genome shotgun sequencing project. | reverse complement strand
GTCAAATCTGCTACCGACTTGTCAAAAACCACCCTGTAAACATGAGCACCTTCTCGTAGGGTATAAAACTGCATGGATTTAATCTCACCCGTCAGCCGGTTAATATTATTCTCAAAGAAATTTCTGGTTTCGATATTTGTATATGCATTTTTCATCCCCGCATCATACAAATCGTAAATTCCATCGTAATCCCCACTGTTAAACCGTTCGGTAAATACTGATACAAACCTTTCATAGTTAGGTTGCTCATCCTGTGAGAATAATTTAAGAGTTAAGAATATCAATAAGAGTAGTACAGGTCTCATTCTTTCTTATATTCACTTTTAATAACCCGCCTGGTCATATTGTCTTTCGTTTTATCAAAGACATAATCTATAATCTGTTGCTGTCTTAATTTAGAACGAACGGCACTGCCCGCTGCAGGCGATGCATAAAAACGTCTTGATGCCACACGAAACTTTTGAGCCTCGCCATAATGAGTGAACATATGGCTCCATGCTCCCATATTCCTGGGCTCTTCTTGCGCCCAAACCCAATCATCAGCCTTTTTATACTTATTTATAATAGCGGTCATTTTTTGTTCAGGAACAGGAAATAATTGCTCAACTCGCACCAAAGCAACATCATCTCGTTTGTTTTCATCTTTAAATGCCAGCAAGTCATAATAGAATTTTCCTGTACAAAAAACCAAGCTTCTAACCTTATTAACTTCAACACTGGCGTCATCAATTACTTCCTGAAAACCGCCGCTCGAAAATTCTTCAACACTAGAAACCGCTTTTGGGTGACGCAACAAACTTTTAGGTGTAAATACAATCAAAGGTTTTCTGAAATTGGCCTTCATCTGCCTCCTTAGTAAATGGTATATGTTTGCAGGAGTAGAACAATCCGCGACATACATGTTGTCTCTTGCACATAATTGAAGAAACCTTTCCATTCTTGCCGATGAGTGTTCTGCACCCTGACCTTCATATCCGTGAGGTAAGAGCATTACCAGTCCGTTCTGTAATTTCCATTTATCTTCTGCTGCAGATATATACTGGTCTATCATAATCTGAGCGCCATTACTAAAATCACCAAACTGTGCTTCCCAAATAGTTAAAGTATTTGGGCTGGCCATGGCATATCCATAGTCAAAACCTACTACGCCATATTCAGATAAAAGCGAATTATAAATCTGAAACCTTCCTTGGTTATCATTCAGATTGTTTAATAACATTATCTCTTCTTCACTTTCCTCCACCTTCATCACTGCGTGACGGTGTGAAAAAGTTCCTCTTTCTACATCCTGCCCAGACATACGAACATCAAAACCCTCATCTAACAGGGTTCCATAAGCGAGTAATTCTCCCATCGCCCAATCCAGCTTATCCGTTTCGAAGAACATTTTTTTACGATCCCCCACGAGTTTTTCAACCTTACGTAAAAACTTCTTATCCTTGGGTAGCTCGGTAATAGTCTTTGCTATTTCAGTTAGTTTTGCCTTATCAAAAGAAGTGTCCACAGCGTCCAACATTTCCCATTCACGGACATTTTGAAAACCACTCCATTCATCCGCCATAAAAGGAGTAATAATGGTTTTATCCTCTTTTCTTGAATCTTCTAATTCTTCTTCTAAACTGGCTTTATACTCCTGTTCTAACTCTTTAACAAAATCTTTATCAATAATACCCTGGGCAATTAATTTTTCGGAATATATCTCTCTCGGATTCTTATGCTTGGCTATGATTTTATACAATTTAGGTTGTGTAAAACGTGGCTCATCTCCTTCATTATGTCCATACTTCCTGTATCCTAATAAGTCGATAAAAACATCGCTTTTAAAACGCATTCTATATTCTAAAGCAAATAGCGATGCGTGGACTACGGCCTCTACATCATCCGCGTTCACGTGTAATACAGGGCTTAATGTAACCTTGCCAACATCCGTGCAATATGTGGAAGATCTCCCATCGAGATAATTAGTAGTAAAACCAATTTGGTTGTTTACAACAATATGAATCGTACCATTGGTTTTATAACCGTCTAATTGTGCCATCTGCACTAATTCATAAGCTATTCCCTGACCGGCAATTGCAGCATCACCGTGAACTACAATGGGTAATACCCTAGAAAAGTTTTCCGGATAATGTGTGTCTTGTTTTGCCCGGCTAATACCTTCCACTACCGCACCTACGGTCTCCAGATGCGAAGGGTTAGGTGCAATGTTCATGTTAATTTTGTTACCATTATCAGCGTTTCGCTCAGAGGTCCATCCCAAATGATATTTTACATCTCCGTCAAAAATTTCCTCCTCATAGTCCTTGCCGTCAAACTCACTAAAAATATCTTTGGCAGATTTTCCAAAAATATTAGTCAATACATTAAGCCTTCCTCTATGGGACATACCCATGACAAATTGCTTTACACCCATTTCAGCCGCTCTTTCGACAACAGCATCGATTGCAGGGATAAGTGATTCATTTCCCTCAAGTGAAAATCTTTTCTGACCCACATATTTTGTGTGTAAGAATGCCTCAAAAGACACAGCCTGATTAAGTTTTCGAAGTATGTGTTTCTTTCGGTCTTGGTTAAAATTAGGGTGATTGTCATTTACATTCAGCCACTCTTGAATCCATTGAACACGTTCAGGCTTTCTTATATACATATACTCTACCCCTGTGGTATCACAATATATGCGTTGCAAATGGCTAATGATATCACCCAATTCTTTGGGACCTAACCCAATTACTTCACCCGCATTAAATACGGTGTTTAAATCGACTTGAGATAATCCAAAATTTTCTATTTCAAGCGTAGGTGTATATTTTCTTCTTTCTCTAACAGGATTAGTCTTGGTAAACAAATGGCCTCTTCCACGGTAAGCATCAATTAATTTTACCACCTGAAATTCTTTGTACAAGGTCTCAGGAATCACTACTGATTTCCCATCAACAACCACAGATGACCCATTATGACCCTCTATGCCTGCTTCATCCAGGGCACTTTCCATTCCAAAATCAAATCCCTGGAAAAAAGCACGCCAACTAGGTTCTACGCTGTCAGGGTTTGTGAGATACCTGTCATATAATTCTGCAAAGAAAGACGTATGTGCTGTGTTTAAAAAGGAATATTTATCCATGTACGCCAATTCAATATATTGTAAAAAATTAGGTCAAAAATACAATAATTAATAGTTTATGAGTTTATATAAGAGCGTATTAATTGAAAATCATAGTTTATGGCCTTGAAACATTTATCCCGATATAAAACTTTTGTTTTAATAGTAATATTTTCCTTTGTGGGTTTAACTTCTTTTGCGCAGCAATTAAAACCACAAAATGAGTTTTGGAGAAATGTCCGATATGGAGGGGCACTGGGCTTTGGTTTTGGAGACGATAGCTTTAGTATTGCTGTTGCTCCAAGTGCTATTTATCAGGTAAGTGAGAAGTTTGCGACCGGATTATCTTTGAATTTTGAATATTCTAAATTCGGAGATTCTGAATTTACGGCATACGGTGGGAGCATATTGAATTTTTTTAATCCAATCCCCGCCATTCAATTATCAGCCGTACTTCAACCGTTAAGAGTTAGCACAAATTATAGTTCCGCTTCCCTGTTATTGGATGAAAATTACTGGACCACAGCGCTTTTTATGGGGATAGGATACAGTACCAGGAATGTTACTTTTGGTATGCAATATGACGTACTGCATGATGAAAGAAGTATTTATGCCAATCCCTGGGTCCCTTTTATAAGAATGTATTTTTAAAATAGCATTCTCTCCTTCTTCTATTTGTACTGCTGTCTAAACCATATTTTTTGCCATACCCTCTTTAAAATCAAAAAAGTATAGTGATCACTGATATTCTGTTTCTCAGTGTCCAAAATTTGTCTAGCCGTATTTTCGGGTAAATCCACGATATAAAGAAGATTCACAAAATCTGAAAACTTCTCTTCAATAAGGAATTGAATATTTTTTTGAAGTATATATTTTAGTTCATTGGGATCACTATCCTCAGGTAAATCCAAAGTTAAATTAGCCAGACCAAAATCCTTTTTTAATTGTAAAACAAGGTCCTTATAAAGTTGATGCGAACTTGCATACTTTATTAATTCCTCACTTGCTTTGAATACTGGTATCATAAAGAAATTATCACCTCGCTTTTATTCTAATTATTAGAATAGACCACTCCATTTTTCATAACAAAAACCACTTTTTCAAGGGTTTCAATATTTTTAACCGGATTTTCTTCTACGGCTATAATATCTGCAAAAAAACCTGCTTTTATTTGCCCCAGCTCTTCACCCATCCCTAATAATTCTGCATTAGTCAACGTAGCAGACTGCAGTGCTTCCACAACCGGCATACCTGCCTCAACCATATATCCAAATTCTTTAGCATTAAGTCCATGAGGGAAAACTCCCGCATCTGTTCCAAAGGCAATTGGAACTCCAGTTTTATAAGCTTTGGCAAACGTATTTTGTATCAAAGGCCCTATTTCCAAAGCCTTCTGAGCAACGACAGCAGGGAAAAACCCAGGTATTTTCGCTTTCTCAACAACTTGTTTTCCAGCAGTAATAGTTGGAACCAAATAGGCATTGTATTCTTTCATTAACTGCATGGTCTGATCGCTCATATAACTGCCGTGTTCTATGGTTTTAATACCTCCTTTTATTGCCCTCTGCATACCTTCATCGCCATGGGCATGTGCAGCGGTAAGCATTCCATAATCATTTGCAATTTCAGTAATTGCCTTTATTTCTTCTATTGTAAATTGTGGGTTCCTTCCGTTCTTAGCTACACTAAGCACTCCTCCTGTGGCCGTAATCTTAATAACATCAGAACCTTCTTTATAACGCTGGCGAACTGCCTTTCTCCCATCTTCCGGAGAATTTACCACTCCGTCCTTTGGGCCGGGATCTCCCATTAATTCTTTTCTACGACCATTTGTAGGATCTGCATGCCCTCCGGTAGTGGCAATAGATTTTCCTGCTGTGTAAATTCGAGGTCCCGCAATTAAGCCTTTGTTAATAGCATTTCTCAACGCTATATTAACGCCGGTACCTCCAAGATCCCTTACAGTCGTAAAGCCCGCCATAAGTGTTTTTTTAGCGTAAACCGATGATTGAAAAGCAACATCGGCATCATTTAGGGTAAACCTGTTTATGTAAGTTTTAGGGTTGGATTCGCTTTCAATATGCACATGCATATCTATAAAACCAGGCAGCACAACCTTATTTTTTAAATCAATAATCTTATCGTCTGCAGTACCACTAACATATCCATTTTGAATCTCCATTATTTTATTTCCGGAGACCACAATGGTTTTTTGTGATAATAAATTTCCCGTTTGTACGTCCATCAAATTACCACAGTGCAGATAGGTTTTTTGACCAAAACTGCCGATTGTACATACCATGGCTATTAAAAAAAATAACTTTTTCATTTTTAGAAGTGAATTTTAAGTATTTAATTTCTTATTCTTTGTTCCCAATCCCAGGCAGATTTCATAGCCTGGTCTAAAGTAGAAGCTGCTTTCCAACCTAAAGTTTCATTGGCCTTTTTAGTATCCGCATAGGCAGTAATTATATCACCTGACCGTCTTTCGACAATAGAATAATTAAGTTTCTTTCCTGAAATCCGTTCAAAACTAGAGATAACTTCAAGGACCGAACTGCCCTCACCTGTACCCACATTAAAAACTTCATAATTTAGTGGGTTCTTCCCGTCTAAAAGCCGCTCTAATGCCACTACATGGGCCTTTGCTAAATCAACCACATGAATATAATCTCTTATACAGGTGCCATCAGGTGTTGGATAATCATCGCCAAAAACAGAGAGTTGTTCTCTTAAACCAACCCCTGTTTGCGTAATAAAGGGAACCAAATTTTGAGGAACACCAATGGGTAATTCTCCTATCTCCGTGCTGGGGTGGGCACCCATAGGGTTAAAATATCTTAATGAGATAGCCTGCAAGTCCGGGTTTACCTCACACGTATCACTAATTATTTCCTCTCCAATTTGTTTTGTGTTTCCGTAAGGTGATTCAGCCTTTTTTACAGGAGCATCTTCCGTAATGGGCATTTGGTCTGCTTGTCCGTAAACAGTGCAAGAGGAACTAAAAATAAAACTCTGCTTCTTATTCGCGCTTATTTCCTGAAGCAGATATATAAGGGTATTTATATTGTTTTCGTAATATAATAAAGGTTTTTCCACACTCTCCCCAACCGCTTTGGATGCTGCAAAATGTATAGTCCCTTTAATATCATCATGCCTTTTGAAAAAATCATGAACCTTTTCTTTCTCCCTTAAATTAATTTTCTCAAAGACGGGCATCTTTTTCGTAATTGCAAAAATACCATCCAAAACCTTCTCTGATGAATTAGAACAATCGTCAATAATAACAACGTCATACCCAGAATTTTGTAGCTCCACTACGGTATGCGAACCAATAAATCCGAGTCCGCCAGTTACAAGTATTTTCATATAAATAGTTTTAGTTTAAATGGATGGTCGATTTGCTGTAAATACAGTAGTGTATAATTAATTTTTTAAGAATTGAATTACCGTATCAGTGATAAATGAGATTTGATCATCCTCCAATTCAGTATGCATAGGCAAGGATATAACCTCCTTAACAAGTTCATTGGTCACGGGAAAATCAGATTCTTTATAACGTTTATCTACATACGCCTTCTGTCTGTGTAAAGGTATGGGGTAATAAACTCCGAAAGGGATGTTCTTTTCCGCCAAATGCTCTGCCAACTCATCCCTTTTACCATTCATAATTCGAATTGTGAACTGATGAAATACATGACAATCGCAGTTTTCACAGATTCCAGTACAATCAATCCCTGTTTTAGGTAAAATTATAAAATCTTGTCCCTGGAAGGCATTCACATATTTGCGGGCAGCTTCTCTTCGCCGGTTACAATAAGTGTCAAGATGTGGCAGTTTTGCTCTTAAAACGGCTGCCTGGATAGTATCTAACCTCGAATTCACTCCAACGACATCATGATGGTAACGGGTATACATTCCATGATTTACAATTCCTCTAATTATATGAGCCAGTTCGTCATTATCTGTAAATATTGCTCCCCCATCTCCATAACAACCCAAATTTTTGGATGGAAAAAATGAGGTAGAGGCCACATGTCCAATAGAGCCGGCTTTTTTCTTTGTTCCGTTTTTAAAAGTATAATCAGCCCCAATTGCCTGGGCGTTATCTTCTACAACAAAAAGCCCGTGTTTTTCGGCAATATCCATAATGACATCCATATTTGCACACTGCCCAAAAAGATGAACAGGTACAATGGCCTTGGTTTTGGAAGTTATCGCCTTTTCAATGGCAATCGGGTCAATATTGAAAGTGTCAGGTTCAACATCTACCAATACTGGTGTTAGCCTTAATAGGGCTATTACTTCAACCGTAGCTGCAAATGTAAAGTCCGCTGTAATTACTTCATCCCCCGGTTGAAGTCCAAGACCCATCATTGCAATTTGCAGGGCATCTGTACCATTAGCACAAGGAATTACATGCTTCACCTGCAAATAATCTTCCAGTTCTTTTTGAAAGGCATGCACTTCGGGGCCATTTATGAAAGCTGCAGAATTCAATATCTGCGCTATGGACTCATCTACTTGCTTTTTAATCCCTTGGTACTGACCAACCAGGTCCACCATTTGTAGCTTTTTCATAAGTACTTGTTAAGTGAGCAATAATACAAAAATAAGGAACTGCTACCAATGAAATTTAACAAAGAAGCGTATTTTAGCTACAAATTCTCAGTACGTGTATATCCTCTATAATTTAGCAATATATGTTACCTCGTTCTTTTTACCTATAATTGCTTTTTTCAGCACCAAAGTCAAGCTTTTTATAAATGGAAGAAAGAATGTTTTTACGGAATTAAAAAAGCATATTACAGATAAAGATTCCACTATTTGGATACACGCTGCTTCCCTTGGTGAGTATGAACAAGGCTTGCCGATTGTAGAAAAATTAAAAGCAGAATATCCCTCTTACAAAATTGTAGTTTCATTTTTTTCTCCATCGGGTTATGAAGTAATAAAGCACAGGACTGAGGCCGATTTGGTAACCTATCTTCCCCTGGATACAACGAATAATGCTAAGAGATTTATTAAATTCTTGCAACCAAAGATTGCCATTTTTATAAAATATGAAATATGGCCTAATATGCTCAGGGAACTTCATGAAAATGGTATTCCTATACTTCTTATTTCAGCAATTTTTAAAAGTGATCAGATCTATTTCAAATGGTATGGAGGATTTATGAGAAATGCATTGCAAAAGTTTTCTCATTTTTTTATTCAGGATTCAGAATCCGTAAAATTATTGAATTCTATTGGTCTGGATAATACTACGATAAGCGGTGACACAAGATTTGACAGGGTTTCTGAAATCTTGCAGCAAAATAACTCACTGGAGTTTATGGATAGGTTAACGCAAAATTACCCCTGTTTTGTAATGGGCAGTACCTGGTCTGAGGATGAAGAAATTTTGGTTGATTATATCAATGCCTCTTCCCATGAAATGAAGTATGTAATTGCACCGCATAGAATTATCCCTAAGGATATAGAGCGTCTGCGGCAAAGTATTAATAAGAATACCGTTTTTTTATCCGAAACTTTAGAAAATTTTTCAGTAGAACCGCAAGTTCTGATCGTGGACACCATTGGCCTATTGACAAAAATCTATGGTTATGCCGATATAGCCTATGTGGGAGGGGCATTCTTAAAAGGTGGACTTCATAACACTCTGGAACCTGCAGTATTTGGAATTCCGGTAATTATTGGACCTAATTATGCGGGGTTTAAGGAAGCAGAAGAATTAGTTAAGCTAAATGGCATCTTTCCTGTGCATGATAAAGCAGAGTTTACCAAACTGGCAGATAAACTGTTTCTGGATTCTCAATTCAGACGTACAGCTGGTAATATAAATGTATCCTACATTAATAAAAACAAGGGGGCAAGCATCCAAGTAATGAATCATATCCGTACATTAATATAGCTATTCATTGCATTTCGGATGAAAACCAGAATAGGATCATCCGGCCAAGGGAGTAGTGGTTCAAAGGAAAATCCAGCTAATTATAAACTGGCAGTTCTTTTGTAATTAAACCTAAAATAAGACTGATGAAATTTGCCCCTTTTCATACCTTATTGTTATGTCTTTTGATTTGTGCTATTTCCTGCAAGGAGAGTACAAAAGAAGTTAATGACCCCAACACAAAACAAAATACTACTAAAGATTCTATACCTTATAATGACATTAAGAAAGATAGGGATTTAAAATCAAAACCAGACTCTATAAAGCGGACCAAAGAACAGCTGGACCGCGCAATTGAAGAAAAGAAAAAAACAAGTATTTTAGATTCTTTGAAACCTAAGACTGCCTGACTACTATTCCAAATTTATTTTCTCTTCCTTTTTTTTTGCTAGATTTACGAAAACCAGCAAACCATGGATAAAAGGATTTTCAGAATTTCATTAACCGCCGCGCTGGCGGGTTTTTTATTTGGCTTTGATACCGTAGTAATAAGTGGTGCCAATTTACCAATTAAAGAATTGTGGAACACTTCACCATGGTTCCATGGTACTTTCATAATGTCTATGGCTTTATGGGGCACGGTTGTAGGTTCTCTTTTTGGAGGCATCCCCTGCGACCTTTTTGGTCGAAAGAAAACCTTATTCTGGATTGGTGTTTTATATTTTGTCTCTGCCATGGGATCTGCTTTGGCTGTTGATCCCTATATGTTTTCTTTCTTCAGATTCATCGGTGGTCTCGGTGTAGGCGCTTCCTCTGTCGCAGCTCCAATTTATATTTCAGAGATTTCATCATCTAAAAACCGAGGACAGTTGGTTGCTTTATATCAATTTAATATTGTCTTTGGAATTTTTATCGCTTTTATTTCTAATTATTTATTTAAAGGCTTTGATGGGGCTAATGATTGGCGTTGGATGCTTGGCGTAGAGGCTATTCCTGCTTTAATATACAGTTTAATGGTCCTAAAAATACCTAACAGTCCACGCTGGTTGGTGATAAAAAAACAGGATGATGCAGGCGCATTAAAAGTATTGGAATATCTTTCAAACAAAGAACATGCCCAGGTAAAACTCGAAGAAATAAAGAATTCTTTTAATGCTTCAGATAAAAAAGAAAAGTTATTTACAAGCAAGTACAAAAAGCCGCTTATTCTCGCTTTTTTACTCGCATTCTTTAACCAGTTATCCGGAATTAATTTTGTTCTTTACTACGCGCCGGAGATTTTAGAAAGAGCAGGTTTGGCTGCCAGTGAATCTTTATTCAGTTCTATTTCCATAGGAGTTGTGAATTTAATTTTTACCCTTGTTGGGATAAGATTAATTGATAAAGTTGGAAGAAGAGAATTGATGAAAATAGGGTCTGTAGGTTATATCATAAGTCTCGCAATGGTTGGCTGGTGTTTTTATAGCGGAGCCAGTTCTACAATTCTTCTTGTCTTTATTCTAATTTTTATCGCCTCACACGCCATTGGACAAGGGGCCGTCATATGGGTTTTTATTTCCGAGATTTTTCCAAATAAAGTCAGAGCATTTGGCCAATCATGGGGTACCGGTACACATTGGATATTTGCGGCTTTAATCACTCTCATTACTCCTATATTCCTGGATGCCAATGATGGTATCTTTAAGGACAACCCATGGCCAATCTTTCTGTTTTTTGCATTTATGATGGTACTACAATTGTTATTTGTATTATTTATGATGCCTGAAACCAAGGGAATTTCACTTGAAGAACTAGGAAAAAAATTAAGTCCGGATAAAAATTCGTGAAAAAAGTAAAATACCTTTTACCGAAAATTCAGGTATTACATCTCAAAAAGGACCATTCTGATTGACTTTTAGTCGAAATATGGCATCCCAAATGTAATTTTATTGTCATAAATATGTACATTGTAGGAAATTATATGAATTATGGAAGATGAATTATCTTTTGGCACAAAGCTCCTTAACGGGTTCCTTAGCATAATGGTAGTGGTTTTGGTCTTAATTCTGGCTGCTGTTGTGATTGGCCTTATTTTGGCAGGTTTAGGCTTCATTTAGACAAGACACAAATCCAATATTCCCCAATCTTACCCTTTTATATTTTTCTTATAACTTAGTTATACTGCTTATCTCATTTTGCATGAATTCACATACAATCAATCATTGTCTGGCCTGAGGTTGAAAAAAGTGGAGTTCATAATAAATCTGGTAATAGTTTCTTAAAAGCCTTTAGGAATCTAAATTTCTACAAATATTCTTGTCAATTCATTTCCATAGTTAAATATTCCGGATTATAACAGTCTACTTATGTATATTGCAAATAGAAACTTTAAACGGGATTTAATGCGCTTTTGCACTCTTGGTTTTTTCCTTTTAATTATTATCGGATTGTCCGGTTGTAGAAATTCAGAAAAAACAAGGACCATTAAATTGGCCCATGGCCTTGATGTAAAACACTCTGTTCATCTGGCACTGGTTAAAATGGGAGCTGATTTGGAAGAACTCTCAGGAGGAAAACTCAAGCTCGAAATTTATCCAAGTCAGCAGCTGGGAACGGAACGTCAATGTTTGGAACTTTTACAGATTGGAAGCCTTGACATGACTAAAGTTTCAGTTGGCGTTTTGGAAAATTTTGCCCCCAAAATGAAAGTGTTAGGACTTCCTTTTCTTTTCAGAGACAGACAACATTCATTTAAGGTTTTAGACGGACCTATAGGCAAGATGCTTCTTAAAGACGGGGAAAAATACTGGCTTAAAGGTTTAGGGTATTATGATGCCGGTAGTAGGAGTTTTTATACAATAAACAAACCAATAAATTCTCCAAAGGATCTTGAAGGCTTGAAAATAAGGGTTATGGAGAGTGTTACGTCTATGGATATGGTAACGAGTCTGGGAGGCTCGCCTACCCCTATATCATGGGGTGAATTATACACTGCTTTACAACAAGGGGTTGTAGACGGGGCAGAGAACAATCCCCCAAGCTTTTATCTTTCACATCATTATGAAGTCTGTAAATACTATTCTTTGGACGAACATACTGTTATGCCCGACGTACTTCTTGCGGGCACTCATTTATGGAAAAAACTTTCACCGGAAGAACAGGGATGGCTAACAAAAGCCGTTGAAAATTCTATTATCTACCAGCGAAAATTATGGATAGAGTCTGAAGAAGAAGCTCTTAATGCAGTTCAGCAGGCTGGGGTTCAAATAATAAGACCGGACAAAACACTGTTTTCTGAAAAATCCGCAGATATTTATGAACAATACAAAGATCAGGAAGACTTATATAAAATAATACAAGATATTCAAGAAACGCGATAAAATGCAATTAAGGAATAAGATCGACAAGGTTTTGGCCAACTTATTAATAATTATAATGAGTATTATGGTTATTAATGTTTTATGGCAGGTATTTAGCAGATATTTCCTGGGAGCACCCAGTTCCTTTACTGATGAATTGGCAAGGTACCTGATGATATGGATAGGGATTTTGGGAGCTGCCTACGTTTCGGGCCGAAATAAACATGTTGCCCTAGATGTAATTCCCTCCCGTTTAAGTGCAAAAACTCAAAAAAAATTAAGACTAATAGTCCGTATTTTAATTATTCTATTCTGCTTGTTTGCATTAGTTATAGGCGGTTCCAGATTGGTCTATGTGACCTTTGTATTGGATCAATATTCCCCTGCTTTACAAGTTCCTTTAGCTGTGGTATACATGATTATACCCATAAGTGGTTTGCTGATCATATATTATAAGATGTCTGATATTTTAAATCAATAAACCCTATGGAGTATATTCCTATACTTGTTTTGGTGATCAGCTTTATATGCTTGCTGGCTATAGGTACTCCTGTGGCCTGGAGTATAACAATATCCGCATTGCTTACCATGCTTGTGAGCATCCCTGCATTGCCTGCATTTACAACAGTCTCTCAACGCATTGGGACCGGATTAGACAGTTTTGCACTTCTCGCAATTCCATTTTTTATTCTCTCGGGTGAGTTAATGAACAAAGGAGGTATTGCGCACAGGTTGATTGCCTTTGCAAAAACATTAGTTGGGGCCCTACCGGGTGGCTTAGCTCTTATTAATATTATTTCAGCCATGCTAATGGGCGCTATTGCAGGTTCTGCTATGGCATCGGCATCGGCCATGGGCAGTATATTAGGCCCTGAAATGGAAAAAGAAGGATACTCCAGGGAATTTGGTGCTGCGGTAAATATTACTTCGGCAACCACCGGACTCCTAATTCCTCCCAGCAATGTGCTGATAGTATATTCCCTGGCTAGTGGCGGTGCATCTATAGCGGCCTTATTTTTAGCCGGCTATATTCCCGGAATACTTACAGGTTTGTTATTAATGCTGGTTGCTTCTTTTTGGGCCAGGAAAAAAGGGTACAAGGTTGGAAAGCGAAGTACATTCAAGAATATAATTAAAACATTTATTGATGCTGTCCCTAGCTTATTTATGTTGGTGGTGGTCATAGGGGGCATCATAACAGGGATATTTACAGCTACAGAAGCATCGGCTATTGCAGTACTTTACAGTCTTGTACTTGGTTTTATTTATAAGGAAATTACTTTTGAGAAACTTCCTCAAATTTTATTGGATTCATCCTCTACAACAGCCATTGTAATGTTATTGATAGGTGCATCAATGAGCATGTCATGGGCGCTTTCTTTTGAAAATATCCCGCAGGACATCAGTACTGGTTTATTGAGCATTAGTGATAATAAGATTCTGATATTACTTATCATAAACCTTCTGCTTCTGTTCGTTGGAATATTTATGGATATGACTCCCGCTGTCCTTATTTTCACCCCAATATTTTTACCGGTAGTGATAAAGCTCGGACTAGATCCGATCCATTTTGGTATCATCATGATATTAAATCTCTGTATTGGCTTATGCACACCACCGGTTGGGTCTGTATTATTTGTAGGTGTAGGAATCGCAAATACAACCATAGAAAAAGTAATAAAACCCCTTCTGCCTTTATTTGTGGTAATGATTATTGCTTTGTTCCTGATCACCTATTTCCCTCAATTAAGCCTTTGGCTACCAGGTTTGTTTGATTTGTAGTGGAAGAAATTATTGTGTTTCCAAAATTAAAAGCCGATTCTTAAAACTCAGCTAAAAATTAAAATTGAATATTTTGGCGATCACAATCTGAAAGTATACCGCACTTTTAACAAAATCTGTTCGTTTTGGAGGGTCCATCGGTCTGTTAAATCATTGAAGGTATTGTGATTAAATACCAGAAAAACATCTCCCAAGGGAGAAAATATCCAATGAACACGTGCATTTATACCTAAAGTCCTGCTATCTGTATCATATTGTCCATAAGCATTTAACTGCAGATCGGAGGTAACGTTAAACCGCACGCGCATACCCACCAGGGTCTGGTCAAAATCTCCCCAGGGCAATCGTCCAATATTCCGAACCCCATTAATTTCGAATCCCATCAATGAACTGGGGTTCCAGTTCAATTCCAATTCCAGTTCATCTAACGTCCCGTCATAAAAAGAACCAAACCACCAACTTGCCTGACCATTCAGGCGTCTTTTAGCAGCAAATTGAGCTTCCAATCGGTATCGCATAAAGTGGTACTTATCTACCGGGATAGTAACACCATCAGCTATTTCAAAGGGTTCAGTGATATTTTCACCTATCGGTCTTACATTCATTTCTATTCGGTCGCCACTTTCCAATCGCCAGTTGACAGGAGCCATAAATACACTATAGGATTGCCATTCTGCATCAATACCCTTTATATAGGTAGCAAAAAGTTCATTAAACATTTGTCTAACGAAAGGCCAATCAGGCCTGGGGGCATAAACAGCGCCTAATCTTGAAACATGAACTCCCCGGCGGGGAACAAATCCCAGGGAGGGATCAAACTCTTCCCCTATACGGGAATACGTTAAGGACAGGTCCCATTTGTCATTGGGGTAATCTAATTTAAATCCAAAAGCAGATCTATCACCCATTAAATCTTCTCTGTCTGCATACAAGGCCCATGCACCGGCAATAAAATTCTTATTACCATTAAATCGGGTAGTCTGATAGGTAAAATCAAGCCCTGACATAAAGCTGCCATCACGCCCTAAAGGATCTCCCACGGATGCAATAAATCCCACTGAACTTTCTTTGAAAACATTCTGGCGTATGCGCATTACTCCCATAGATGTGGCATCATATGATGTGCCCTCCGAATCAAAGGAGTTGGTCCGCACTCCCAGTCCACCGAAAGCTGTATTTCCAATCCTCCCGTTAACCTTAGCTCCTGCAATTATAGGCACTTGTTCGTTACCCACAAGCCCTATTCGCCTGCTGAAAAAGGGCAAGACAGTGCTGCTTCCCGTTCCGAAACCAAATTCAAATATATCGGACCCTTCCAGAAAAAAGGCTCGTTTTTCTGGAAAAAACAATGGGAAGCGTGTCAAATTTGTTTGTCTTGTATCTACTTCCGTTTCAGCAAAATCAGTATTCACAGTAATGGTTGCCAATACATTTGGGCCTATGCGCTGACTGGCGTCCAGACTTGGTTCCAGATCAAATATTGTCGCCGCATCGGCACCTTCTTTATTCAATGAACTTACTAATGAAGGTCTGATACTTAAACCCCATCCGTAATTGAAAGAAGGCAAATTTGTTAAAAGTCCGGCCCTGCTGGTCTGCCCAAAAAATTGATCGCGCTGTACATTTGCCCAACGGATCGTTTCCTGATTTCTTTGAACGCGCCGTTCTACATTAAATCCCCATTCGGTTAAACCTTTTTTGAAATAGATGCTTTGAATGGGTAATTTTATCTCTACAATCCAACCATTTTCATTGATAGATACGCGGGCTTCCCAAATGGCATCCCAGTCCTCATTTTCAGATTCCCCTCTATTGGAAACTAAGGCGTCATAGCGGGCAGCATTGGCGTTTACAGCTAAAATATACCCAGATTGTCCGTCCATAAACGGATCGAGCACGACCTTGATATGGTCTTCATTGGAAATGTCTGTATCCCTAAGTTTAGAAAACCTGACAATCCTTTCCGGATTAGAATCTTTACATTCTACACCAATTATAATAGCCTTTTCATTTACCAAAACCCGGACTAAGGTAGGTGCCGAAGGTGTTCCTTTCTCTATGGGTTCTGTAGTAAAAAAGGAATCCAAAACCGGAGCATTTTGCCAGTCAGGTTCATCTAAGACACCATCTACGGTTATTTCCCCTGTAATCTTACCTACTTGCAGCGAAGGCCTTTCAGAATCCTGGCTTTGAACCAAAGCATGGCAGACGAATAATAATCCGATAAAAAGGAAGGATCTTTTAACTAAAACCACTGTTGGCTAATTATTTGTAATAAAGATACAGGTATCAAATCGCAAATATGCATAGTAACAAGGTTTCAAATAAAAAAACCTCAACCGGTTAATTACTAACCAGTCGAGGTTTTATGATGTACAGACGGAGAGACCTGAACTCACAGACCTTTCGGTACTAGATCCTTAGTGGTAATCAATATGTTTTTAGTGTTAATCAAATATAAAAAAGCATGGAAATTTAAAGAAACAGGCCAAAATTTTTCATTAAGATTTGTTAGTTTCAAGTTCTTGATTAATTAATTCAGTAATTCTTTCAATTTCATTTATCGCCTGTTTGTAGGTATCATCTTTTTCCTCCATAACCTGCATAAGAACAAGTATGAGGTTTTGAAATTCATAGGTGAACAGTTCGTCTGGCTTTTGTATTTTTCCCGTGGACCATTTTATAGTACTCGTTACTGCAGGCGCTGCATACCTAATCATGGCATCATAGTGAATATTTTCCATTCTGTTGACATGCATAAATATTTCCTCCAGCTCTCGTGCACCATTTATGATCTTATCATTCCTAAGGAGCTTTATTTCCCCACTATTAACCATGGTCTCGTAAATATTACCTTGCCGGTCAAAATCTGAATAATTCGTGAGTTTTCGGGCTATTATCCCAAGGGTGTCCATTTTACCTCTATCGTTTGTCTCAATAATTTCATTTGCATATTCAAATTGAGCCATATGGCGATTGTTGAAATGCATTTGTTCCTGAAGTAAAGTTTTATCACCTGCAATTTGATCCCGAATGTTTTCATAGTACCGAATCTCGGAGTTCTTCTTTATCCTATTGTCATCCCAATTACTTACCTGAAAGGCCAGACTAATACCGATCATTACCAATAGTATTTCACCAACAGCATAGATTAGATATCTTTTTAAGTTGCCTTCTTTGATAAAGTTTTGTCTTATACTTCTAAATAGTTTCATTTTTGTCTTGTATAAAATTAGCAGGTGTACTTTTAATAGATTGAAGTTCCAAGTCCTGTACATTTACATAAGTACTTTCGAGTGTTAATGCCTTTTTAGACACTTTCTTTTTCAATCCAAACACAAGTCGTAATATATTAAATCTTATGATTATTACATAGCTGGCAATTATAAATAAAAGAGAAAATATAATTATCAAAAAAGCTTGCAATCCATAAGAAAGTACTTATGTA
>RCNB010001064.1_pt1 | contig 17565 bp, 18 predicted proteins | sample 2041321 | NCBI WGS metagenome assembly RCNB01 (sample SAMN09708232, study PRJNA481090) | Marine sediment metagenome, whole genome shotgun sequencing project. | reverse complement strand
CCATAAATATGCTCGTTTAAATTAATCCGTAAAGATTTTCGTTTAACCGAGGGGATATTTTCTATTTCTTTATCTCCTTTTAGAGTAATGGACATTTTATTCGCTTTTTAGTAGGCACAAATGTACCTAACATTCGATTATTTATGAAGCTATTTAACGCTAATTTTGTAAAAAAATTGAAATTCCTGCCCATTTATTAACTAATTCTTCTCCACAACTAGAAGAATTAAACTAAAACATTATTGAATTAATTTTTAATGTAAAATCAATACACGTGTTTCGTACGGATCATTTTGGTAAATTATTTTGGGTATTTATCACATATTCTTCAACTCTGTGACGATAGATTGAATAATAGCCTTGGCATCACCAAATAACATGGATGTTTTTTGATTGAAAAACAACTCGTTCTCTATACCGGCATATCCTGGATTCATACTTCTTTTGTTGATAATAATTTGTTTGGCATTTTCAACCTCTAGAATTGGCATGCCATAAATAGGGCTTGAAGGATCGTTATGAGCGGCAGGGTTGACTACGTCATTAGCACCTACGACGAAAACAACATCTGTATTTTGAAACTCAGGATTTACAACATCCATTTCGACCAATTTATCATAGTCTACATTGGTTTCAGCTAGTAACACGTTCATATGCCCAGGCATTCTACCTGCAACGGGATGAATAGCATATTTCACTTCAATACCTTTATTTTCTAACAACTGTTCTAATTCATGAATTGCGTGCTGGGCCTGAGCAACGGCCAAACCATAACCAGGAACAAAAATTACACGTTGAGAATAATTCATGAGAATAGCCACATCACTTACCGTTGTTTTTTTGACAGTTCCTGTCATTTTTGTAGCGCCACCTGTACCATCAGCAATGATATCGGTATCTCCAAATCCGCCAAAAATAACACTAAATAAAGACCTGTTCATTGCAGTACACATGGCAAAAGTTAATATAGTTCCTGCTGAGCCAACTAAAATACCTCCGGTAAGCATTACCATGTTTCCGTATAAAAACCCACCTAGAGCGGCTGCTAATCCAGTAAAAGAGTTTAATAGTGATATGACCACGGGCATGTCGGCTCCTCCAATAGGAAGTACGAATGAAACTCCATAAACTAAAGCTCCAAAAAATAGTGCGTATAAATAGAGAGAGCTTCCGGTGCCTATATATGTCATATACACCGCAAATAGCACGATAAGAATAAAAATGATATTATTAATTGTGTTGTATTGAGGCAAGCGTATTGGTTTTTTTAACACCCCATTTAATTTGGCCCAAGCAATTATACTACCAGAAAAAGAAATACTACCAATGATAGTTCCTGCCAGTATTGTCACGATAGAAAGCGTATCACCCACATAATGTTGAAATTCAATTAAACCTATGAGCGCGGCACTAGCACCTCCCATACCATTAAAAAGTGACACCAGTTCTGGCATTTTTGTCATGGCCACTCGTTTAGCGATAACCCAGCCAATAATCATACCTATGATAAGGGCGATACCAATCAAGACATAAATTTGCAAAGCAACTTCTCCTTTATATAAAAATATAGTTCCAAGAATTGCCAATATCATCCCTGTCGCTGCTATAAGGTTTCCTTTTCTGGCGGTTTCAGGATGACCGAGCATTTTTAAACCAATTATATATGTTACCGAAGCAATCAAGTATATTACTTCAAGACTAAAAGCATATTCCATTATTTTTTCTTTTTAAACATTTCTAACATGCGATCAGTAACTACGAATCCTCCAACGACGTTCAAGGTACCAAGTACCACGGCCACAAAACCAAGAGCTTGAGCTAAAATATTACTCGGTTCAGTACCGAGCATCACCAAAATTGCACCAATAACTACAACACCATGAATGGCATTGGCGCCAGACATTAGAGGAGTGTGTAATACCGCAGGCACGTGACTAATCACTTCAACACCAACAAATATCATTAAGATGACGATGTATATCATTTGCAGGTTCATACTTATAAAATCTACTAGTTCAGTCATAGTTATCAGGTTTTTCCGTTTTGTCTAATTTCTCCGTTATAAACAATTAACGTTTCATTTGTTATTTGGTCTTCTAAGTCCCATTTAAAAATATTACCCGCTGTTATATGCATTAAATAATTGAACATATTTTTAGCATATAAATCACTGGCATTGGTGGATACACTTTCGGGTGAGATGGTCGTTCCAATAATTTTTACTCCATTTTTAACAACCGTCTTATTTAACTTACTCAGTTGACAGTTTCCACCTTGAGCTGCGGCTAGGTCAATGATCACAGCACCATTTTTCATTTGAAGAACTTGATCTTTAGTAATTAATACAGGAGATCTTCTTCCAGGAACCATGGCAGTTGTAATGACAAGATCTGCTTTAAAAAGAGACTCATTTACCGCTTCTTTCTGACGTTTAACATAATCTTCGGAGGCCGATTGCGCATAACCACTCTTAGACGCTTCTGTGTTATTTTCAACTAAAATGAATTTAGCACCTAAAGATTCTGTTTGTTCTTTCGTTTCCGGCCGTATATCAGTTGCTTCAACTATCGCCCCGAGTCGCTTAGCCGTTGCAATGGCTTGTAAACCTGCCACTCCAACACCATAAATAAGAACTCTTGAAGGCGTAATTGTACCAGCAGCTGTCATCATTAATGGAAAAATCTTTGTCATTTCATATGCGCCTAGAATTACAGCTTTGTAACCTGCTAAATTATTCTGTGAACTTAATACGTCCATATCTTGTGCACGAGATATACGTGGCATGGCATCCATAGAAAATGCAGTAACATGACGTTTGGCTATTTCCTTCATTACATCAGGGTTCGATTTATGGAATAACTGTGCAATGATAATTTGCCCCTTTTTTAATTCTCCGAGCTCGTTATGATCAAAAGGGTTTATTTTTACCAAAACCTGAGCACTATCAAAGATGTCAGCTTTATTTTTTACCGCAGCACCAGCTTTATCATAGTAAGAATTTTTGAATGACGACCCTAATCCGGCATCTTCTTCTACCATGACTTCAAATCCTTTTTCGATAAGTTGTTGGGCTATCTTGGGCGATATTGCAACACGCCTTTCGCCTTTTTGAGTTTCTTTTAAAATACCTATTCTCATAATTAACAGTACAGTAATTTTTGATAAATTTAGAAAATATTAAGTATAGTAAAGTGATATATATCATGCTTCAGAGGTGTTATTATATTATAGTAAATTTGTTAAAAGATTGTATATGAAGATTACATTTTTAGGTACTGGTACTTCTCAAGGGATTCCTGTCATTGGTAGTACAGATAAAGTCTGTCTATCAAATGATTCTAAAGATAAGCGACTGCGAAGTGCTATTATGTTAGAATGGGATTCATATCGGTATGTTATCGATTGTGGACCAGATTTTAGACAGCAAATGCTTCGAGAAGGAATTACCGATATAAACGGTGTTATTTTTACTCATGAGCATGCGGATCATACAGCTGGTATTGATGATATTCGTCCGTTTTGTTTCAAAATGGGAGCGGTACCCATTTATGTACCTGAACGTATAATTGATAATCTGCAATCACGTTTTTATTATATTTTTACGAAAGAGAATCGTTATCCTGGTGCACCAAGTGTAATTTCAGAAATTATATATAATAAGATGTTTCGATTAAAAAATAAAGAGGTTTTACCTGTAGAATATTATCATGGTAAAATTTTAATGTTTGGATATCGTATAGATAATTTTGCCTATATCACTGATTTTAAAAATATTGAGCAGGATGAAAAAAAGAAGCTATTCAATTTAGATGTTTTGATTTTAAGTGCTCTACGAATAGAATCGCATCCAACGCATTTGAATTTAGAAGAAGCCTTAGAGCTTATAGAAGAATTACAGCCTAAAACTACTTTTTTAACACATATTAGTCATAAGTTGGGTTTTCATGCTGAGGTTGAAAAGCAGTTACCTAAAAATGTGCATTTAGCCTATGATGGCTTGCAAATTAACATTTGATTCTTTCAATAACTCACATGAAATAAGTAATGGTTGTAAATAGTATAATTATGACTGTACTCACAAGTTTCACAACATTATAGTGTAGTTTCAAAGGGTAAGACTCTATGATAAAAGTAGTCTGGCATCCAAAAATAAAAAAGTTAAAAATTATTGTGATCATTCTGAGAGCTAGTATCTAGATTTTATATAATAAATTAAACACAATAAAGTTTCTAATTAGTTTTCGATTCAGATTAAGTGTCTCTTCGCGACGATATTGTAAATTGAATGAAATAGCTTTGTTCAGTACACCAATTACACCAGGTTCGAATCGTATACGTCTTAATTGATTTTGCCCATTTGTTCTAAACCAGGGTTCAATAGCAATGTAAGGTGTAAATTTACTCTTGTTTTTAAGGCTAAATTTAGTGGACCACCTAAGATAATCGGGATCACTTCTATCATTGATATCCAGTGCCCAATGATACCGAAGTTTGTTGTCAATTTTTAGACGTTTAAATGTTTTGGATAACGCGACGTCAAACCAGATAAATTGCCTGTTCGGTACATTTGGCAAAAACCACGTGCGGCCCAGCGCTTGTGTTGACCAACCTTTTTTAAATTTATATTTAACGAAGTAATCAATTGACATGTTTTGATACCTAGAAATGTCTTCATTAAATCTAAAAATAGGTTTAATGTTTATACTTATATTTTTACTTATATCCTTTTGAACTTGAAAAGATGACCATAACACATTGAATTCTTGTGCTTTAGACGAAAATGTACTAGCGAGCAATACTACTAAAATTATTTTTTTATAAGATTCGATCTTCAATCCATTTTTTGAAATCATAAAAATTTTGTGGTGACACTCCATGCCCAACGGGATATTCATGATAGGTATTTTCAATGTTCAAATTCTTTAAAAAAGGAGGTGCATTTTGGGCCCATTCTAAAGGTAAAACTTGATCTACTTTACCATGTGAGATAAAAAAATCTAAATTCTCATAGTTGTTTTTATCAAATACTTCTGGTAATAATTCATCATTGATATATCCACTAAGGGCAATAACATGTTGTACTTTTTCAGGATAATTCAGAGCAACCGCATAGCTTAAAATAGTACCTTGACTAAATCCTAATAAGAATGTTTTTGAATCGATTGATTTATATTCTTTTTTTATTTCGTCAATAAAACGTGCAATAGTATCTCTTGCTTTAATTGCTTCTGGTATATCAGAAAATTTGCCCTCGATATTATCTAAATGAATTGTGTACCACGCATAGCTATTGGGCATAAGTGTTAAAGGTGCTTTAGCACTAATAATTAGTAATTCATCAGGTAATTCATTTGCAAAAGCAAACAAATCATCCTCGTTACTGCCGTAACCATGTAATAATATTAATAGGGGAGGGTTGTCTATTTTTATTTTTGGTTCCCTTACCAAATAATCTAAAGAAAGTGATTGCATACGAACAATGTAATTGATTTTTTTTGAGAAATATGTAAAGAAGTTTATCCAATCTGTTTAAACCACTCTTGAAATTGATCTCCTAAAAATGGAACTTTTTTTTCTTCGCCTTGCAGTGCGCCTAATAGGCCAATAATGATCAAAACAAAAACAGCAACTCCTAAAAACCATCCAAGAAGACCTAGACCCAAATAAACTCTAAGAGCATACCCAATTAATTGCAACAATGCTAAACCAAGAGCTTGTCGAATATGAAATGAGGCAAAAGAATTCTTTTTGTCGTTGTTCATCACGATTGCTATAATTGTACCTATGAAGGTAATATAACTTATGATTGCCGTCGTTTTACCCTCCGTAACTGTAATATTTTCCATGTTGTGGTTTTAATTGTGAACTATGGTAAAGATATAAAAATTAGCTCATTTTTAATTTATTCTTAACAAACACTCCATAGACCTTTCCTTTTAGCTTTTTTCCTAGGAAGGCAGTATTTTTTGAAGTTGAAAGTATATAGCTTGCATCAAAAGTATATTGAAATTCTGGATTGAATAGTGTAATATTTGCTTTTTCACCTTCTTTGATATGCAATTCTTCTAAACCAAATCGCTTTCGCGGATTTTCGCTTAAACAATTAATTGTTTTTTCTAGTGATAATATGCTGTTTACTGCTCCAAATAGAGTTTCTAAACCGATGATACCATCTAATGCATTTTCAAATTCTACTTTTTTATGTTCAATATCTATCGGGTCGTGATCAGAAGTGATTATATCTATCGTACCATCATTCACGCCTTTTTTTAAGGCACTTATATCTCCTTTACTACGAAGTGGTGGAGCCATTTTGTAATTCGAATTGAAGCCGTGTAATTCGTTGTCTGTTAATACCAAGTGATGTGCAGATACACTGCAAGAAACGTCCAATCCTTTTTTCTTAGCATCTTTGATTAGTTTTACTGCTTTCGCTGTAGAAATTGTCGGTATATGCAATTTTCCACCAGTATATTCAAGCAGAAATAAATCACGCGCTATTTGTAGTTCTTCAGCTAATGTCGGATTGCCTTTTAAACCAAGCTTTGTACTCACTTCACCTTCATTAGCAATACCATTATTGGCAATGCTATTATCTTGCGGATAACTCATCACCAAAGCATTAAAATTTTGAGCATACAATAGGGCGATTTTCATCAAATTAGCATTGCCTATTGATTTTTTATAATCATAAAAAGCTATTGCTCCGGCGTTTTGCATGTCGAACAATTCAGCAATTTCTTCTCCTTTAGAAGCTTTTGTTAAACTTGCAATTGGATGTAGTGAAACAACATGATTCAAGCTACTATTGACTAAAAAGTCAACAATTGATTTGCTATCTATATACGGGTATGTATTTGAATTCACAGCTACTGCAGTAAAGCCACTTCTAGCAGCTACATTTAAGCCGTTTTTAATCGTCTCTCTTTCTTCATAACCAGGCTCACCAAAAGAAACGCTTGTATCAAACCATCCGTTCGATACATGAAGATTATCGAGCTTTATTTCCTTGTAATTATTACTATTTTCAATCTTAGAAGCGATTTTAGAAAACTTGCCATTTTCTATCAATATATCTCTTACTTTTCTATTTAAAGAACTTTGAGAATCAATTATAGTTGCTGATCTTAGTAAAATATTCATGGTTTAAAAAATTTGAGAAGTAGTAGTTCAATGACTAAAAATAGAATACTGCTTATTAAAAAGAAAATCCAAAGATTGGTTGTTTTGTAGCTACTATTATTAACAGTAAATGCTTGTTTTACAGAATTATAATAATTTGTATTAGATTTTTCGTTTAGTACTCCTTTTAAGTCTTTATATACAGGTACACTTTCTTTTCTGTTATAATTATAAGCAATATTCTTTAATGCCTTGTCTTTATTTTTCACCGCATAAATACCTGCCTTTGTAGGTAAGTTATCGGTCGTTATTTTTACGGAGGTATTACCGACTTGTTGCATAGGTATAAAACTACTCTCATTAGTCGAAATATTTAAAATCGCATCTTTTTGTAAGCTTGCTTTAATTTCAATTTCATTTACATTGCCTATCACATAGTTAAGTTGAGAATATGTATAGCTATACTTGCCGAAATTATAAAACACAGGAACTATTAAAGGTGAATTTTTAAAATTAGAATTATCATTATTAATTGCGGATGCGAGCCAATAGATGGTACTATTATTTTTTCTAATTTGAGCAACAAAAGGATTTTCATTTTCAAAACTTACAATTGCTGTACTATTCCTTAAGTTGGTGTTATAGTAGTTATTAACTTTTGGATATTGAAAATTTTTAATTGATTTTTCAAATACACTAGTAAAAAAGGGATGGGTGAATTTAATATCGGTTATACTTATTTCATTATCATTTTTTGAATTTATATTGCCAATATTTAAAGCTTTGAACAGACTGTTATAACTCGTTAAATTGCTGTTAATATGCGGAATGATTACCAAATGAGTTCCCTTTTTAATGGCAGTAGAAACACCACTAATTAAAGAGTTAGGAATGCTCTCTATTTCATTTAATACTATTAGATTTTGATCGATTAAACTATTATAGTCTAAGTTATTCAAAGTTATATCTTTAAAATTATACTCATCACTGTTATATATTTTGCTGAGGTAGCTAGTAGCATTTCCTATGGCTAATACATTTATTTTATCAACTTGGTTGATACTAAAATATAATTCATTATCAAAATTGAAATTGTCATCTGTAGTAGTTATTCTCCCATTGATGGTTTTATCAAACGGAATTGTAAACTCTACTTCTGCACTTGAATTTTCAAGGATGTCAATAGTTGATTTACCTAATAATATGTCGTCATCATATAGGGATACGGGTATTTTTGTTGCTGTTCTATTAAAACTTTTGGTGATGACCTTTAGCGAAATAGTCTCATCATTTTTGGCGGCAATATAAACGCTGTCTAGACTAATATTTGTTTTTTTAGCGGGTTGTACTTGCACAACGCTATAGACTTTAGTTGAATCAATATGTATATTATCATTTGAATCCAGTGTGTTTTGAAAATCTGAAATCAAAAAGATATTATTCATTGTGTTCTTTTGCTTCTTCAGGTCGGTATGAATGTCTAATAAAACTGACTCTAAATCTTTTTCTAAAGGACAATATTCTAATGTAAGCAAGGCGTTTTTTAATTCTTGCGAAGTTAGATTCATCCACTTATTATCATTGGTATATAAATGAATACTGCTGGTAGTACTGAATGTTTCAATAATATCTTGAATCGCTTTTTTTAATAATTCTCCACTGTCACCCTTCACTTGCATGCTCAATGAATTATCGAGATATATAGACGTATGTTGTTTATTTGTGTTGGTGATTTTACCGATAAAAGGTTGTGCGAAGGCAATTATGAGTGTGGTAAATAATAATAAACGAGTGCTAAGTATCAGTAATTTTTTAAATTTTGAGCTCTTACGGGTTTGTAATTCAATTTTTTTTAAAAACTGAACGTTGGTAAATGGAATTTTTTCGAATTTTCTTAATTGAAAGAGGTGAACAATGATAGGAATAAGGAGCAAAAATAAAGCGTAAAGGATTTCAGGGTGCTTAAATTGCATTGTTCGAAAAAGATTTGTCAAAAGTAATAATTTATAATTTAAGTAAAAACACAATTTTTAAAATTATATGTCTGAGTAAGGATTTTAAATTTATAAAGCTAAAAAGTATATAAATAAGGCACTATGAAGCATTTCTAGTCTGTATTCATGTTTGCATTACTCTTTTCAATGACTGTTTTTACGGCTCTTGGTCAAGAAATAGAAATTAAAACGATTGAAAAAGTCATTCATATCTTAGCCGATGGCATTAAAGGTAAAGAAGAAAAATCTCTAAAAGATTGAAGAAAATTTAATAATCAGTTTTAATAGTATTGTCAAAGGGTACTTTCAACTGATATAATAAATCTTCATCACGAGCGTCGTCTAATACATCAAGTCCATAGACTACTTTTTTTGGATCATCGTATACAAAAGTACCAAAGATTCTATCCCAAAAAGAAAATATATTTCCAAAATTGGTGTCTGTCCAAGGGCGTTCAAAATGATGATGAAATTTATGCATATTGGGAGTAATAAACACATAACTCAACAGCTTATCTGCCCAAGTAGGCATAAGTACATTTGCATGTGTAAAATAGGTAAAAAATATACTTAAAATTTTATAGATTACATAAAATGCGAAGGGGGCACCAGTTAATAAAATGGCAATCAAGGCAAAAGCCTCACGTTGTATATAATCACCTGGATGATGTCGCGTACCCGTAGTAGCATCTACTTTGGTATCACTATGATGGATCATATGAAATTTCCACATCCATTTAACTTTATGAAGTAAATAATGAACAACATATTGCCCGATAAGGTCTAAAACAGCGACGCCAATAATTAGCTCAATCCAAATAGGTAGATTGATCATATAAAGTAATCCTATTTCATTTTTCGATATGAATGCGAAGACGCCTACCGTTAAAATACCAAACAAAATGTTGATAGCCATGGTAAACGATAAGAAAATCAAATTTACGCCAGCATGTCTCCATTTTTTATAGTTAAAATTAAAAAGGGGAAAATTACCTTCAAAAGACCAACTAACTACTAAACAGCTAGTTATCCAGATTAATTTTTGCCAAGCTGGCATCTGTTCAAAGAAGGCTAAGGTACTTTCCAATGTGCTAAAAGTTTAATTTTTACAAATCTAGATAAATATATAAGATAAAAAAAACCTGCTTTTCAAAAGCAGGTTTTTCATTCTCTAAGTTATAAAAGTTATATTCTAACTACTTCATAGCTATTGTCTTTGAGCTCTTTGTAGAATATTCCTTTACAACGATAGTATCTTTTTCCATGCATAGTAACGTATTCACCACCTTCTGGCCGAAACGTAATTTTGGCTCCTTTGGGTGGGTTCCTTAATACAAACCTATTTTTCATTTTTGTATGCCAAGTACCATTAAAAACATAATAATTAATTCCTTTATGCTGGATTTCTTTAATTTCTTTGCTAGAAGTATCAATAGTTTTTGTGCTTATTTTATTACTGTCAGCTATTTTTTGTGCTGTTATGGTATTTGAACTTACAACAGCGAGAATTACAGTTAAACATATCATGAATCTTTTCATTTTCTCCTATTTTTATTCCTTCTTAAACGCAGATTGAAGTGATTTAGTATTAATTTTTGTTATTCATACTCTCTCTTCTTTGTCTAAAACGTTTTAAAAGTTCTTTGTTAAAATCTTGTTCAGCTTTAAAAAGCTTAATTATTTTTTTTGAAGGTATTATACCATCCAGTTTCTCATATAGTTTTCTTTTTGCTTCTAAAACATTGGCATCAATGTTTAAGTACTCTTCTATAAAAGATATTGCTTCATCGTTAGTTAAATTATCAATACCACCTTTTGCGTTTATTTGCTGGGCTAATTCTCTTGTTTTTTTATTTTTTACTCTTTGTATGGTTTTGCTATATACGTTATAGACCGGCCAAAATTTTTCAGCTTCTGACGAGCTTAGATCTAATACGTTCGTTATATAAGCAGTTTTAAAAGCTTTTATTCTATTATGATCATTTCTTTGTGCGAATAGTTGCACCGTAGAAATAGATATAAAAATTATAATAATTATAATTTTTTTCATGGTTCGCATTTTTTAGTTGGTTAATAAAGCACTTTCAATATCTGTGCCACTTATATAATTTAGTAGCTCTAGTTCATCTTCATTTAGTTCTTCCTCTAAACTCACGTCGTTATAAACTTCTGAGATTGTATAAGATTCAAGTATGACAAGATCGTTTTCAATCCAATTTTCAACATCAGTCGCCGCCAAGTTATCAAAGCTGTAGTCTTCCGTTTTCAAATTATAGTTGAGCATAAAAATCATGAACAAGGATGCTGCGACTGCAATAGGGGCTATGACTTTTATAAATAGTGGCTTTAAGTGAATTACTTTAGGTTTAACAATAGCTGCTTTTTGTATTTTTTCAAAGACCTTATCTTCTATTGTCTCAAAATAGTTTTGTGGAACATCGAATTGTTCTTGATTCGTAATACTCGCCCTTGTAATTCTTTTAAATATTTGATTTTCAAACGTATTGAAATAATTTTTTGGAGCAGTAAAACCAGCCTTTTTAGGGAGTTTTTTCGTTAATATCTCAGACATTAGATGGTCATCTATTGTATCAAAATATCCTTTCGGAGTTTTAAAACCCGAACCTTGTTTTTTTAATATGTCTAATTTGTTTTTTTTCATTTTCAATAGGACTGCTAAAGTACTTAAAGGTTTAAATTAGCTGTTGGTCAACATTTTTTCTATTTTTTTTACAGCATGATGGTACGATGCCTTTAAGGCCCCTACAGATGTTTCTAGCACATCAGAAATTTCTTTATATTTCATGTCGTCAAAATATTTCATATTAAATACTAATTGTTGTTTCTGAGGAAGAGATGCAACTGCCTTTTGCAGTTTCAACTGAATTTCATCACCATCGAAATATACATCAGCTTGTAAATTTTCAATTACTTGCTGTTGCATTTCACTAACATTAATTTTTCTTTCTTTTGCTCTTTTATTTAAATAAGTGATGGCTTCATTGGTTGCAATTCGATATATCCAAGAATACAATTTACTTTCCTCTTTAAAATTAGCAATATTACGATATACTTTTACAAATGTGTTTTGTAACACATCATCGGTGTCATCATGAGAAATTACAATTTTACGAATGTGCCAGTACAAACGTTCTTTGTATAAAGACATGAGTTCTCTAAACGCCCTGTCTTGTGTCGAGGCATTTTTTAGTTGTTGAATAAGTAGGGTTTCCTCAATCACTCAGTTGGCAATTTATTCTTTAGACTATAAATGTAGTGAAAGGTTTAAAAATGATTTAATTATGTAAAAGCTTATTCTTTTTTATATAATAAATACCAATGGATAATATAAGTGCAACTTCTATGATAATGGACAGGATAGAACCCTCAAAGCCAAACGCTCCTCCGTTCAATAAATTATTTTCCGAAATTGTAAATTCTATCAATGAATAAAAATCTTGGCCACTAACATTGAATCCGAAAAGTGTTTGAAATAGATTCCAGCTCAAATGTAGTGCAATAGGAAACCATAAGTTTCTAGTGTGTATGTAAGAAATTCCTAAAACAAGTCCTGCTAAAAATAATCCAAACAAGCTGAACATATCAACGTTCGGATTGAATCCATGCATCAATGAAAAAAGTAATGAAGAAATAACTAAGGCAAAATAACGATTAAAAGAAATCATCAAATTTCTCAATATATAACCTCTTAGTAAAACTTCTTCAACAATAGCAACAATTGAAAACACGAAAATAGATATCCCAATGTCTTTATAACTAACTATAATCTTTGTAAAACTAATTTCTTCTAAGGCTTCTAAAAATAAGTATGAAGCTCCCATAATAAGAGCTCCTAAAAGAATTCCGAAAATAAACTCTTTTGATTTTCCTGAAGTATGAAAACCTAAATTGATGAATTTTTCTTTATCGATAAATTTCATGAAGAGAAAGAGTATCAAGAAGGTGCCTATCAGATTAAAAAAACTTGTTATTAAATGTTGCATCGACGATATATTGGCTATATCATTTGTAAAATCAACCCCCGCAACAATCGTCCCAAGGTATTGGAAAAGACCCACAACAAATAGGTATGGTATAATTAATAGTAAAACGCGTTGCCAGCCTCTGTTGTCCTTAACCATCTTTTTTAAAATTGCATACTAACCTTTAGATTCAAGACCCTTCCAGATAAAAAGTTTGGTACGGCTCTTGAACTTTGAGTTGAAATATCTTGTACCCATGTATTGGTAATTGTGTTTTGAACATCAAACATATTAAATAGCTCAATACCCGCAGACAATTCTTTAAATTTTTGAAGCCATTGTTGTTTAGGTCTCTTTTTTTGGTCTACAAACACATACGAAATACCAATATCTGATCTAAAATAGTTCTTTAGCCTGTTTTGAAATAGATATGGATCCGCATATGACGGTGATCCGCCGGGTAAACCAGTATTGTATACCATATTTAAATACATTTTGAGATTGGGGTTGCTCGGTACATAGTCTTGAAACAAGACGGCAACTTTAAATCGTTGATCGGTTGGTCTCGAAATATAGCCGCGATTTTCAATATTCTCTTCTGTAACTAAATATCCAATTGTTACATACGATTCTGTACCTGGTACAAACTCTCCGTTTAAACGAGCATCAAAACCAGCGGCATACGCTGTCGCATTATTCTTTGCTCTGTATCGTATTTGTACATTATTGATTGTATACGGGTTTACATTAGTTAATGATTTATAGTAGGCTTCTGTAACTAATTTAAAGGGTCTTTCCCAGAGTTTAAAGCTATAGTCATTGCCCAATACAAAATGAATAGAACGTTGCGCTTTTACATTTGGATTTACCACACCGAGAGAATCACGTAATTCTCTGTAAGAGGGAGGTTGGTAGTAATATCCTCCTGAGACTCTAAACAACATGTCCTTTTCCCAATTGGGCTTATACGCTAGTTGTGCCCTTGGACTTATAACTGTTTGACTTTTAGAGTCGATATTGTCACTGTTTACTTTCCAATTTTGTGCTCTCACCCCGGTGTTGATCCATAGCTGATCTTCATTGATAAAAAACCTACGACTCCATTGTGCAAAACCAGATACTCGATCTATGGTAATGTTGTTTGTGGCTCTTGTACCAATAAATGGTATGATTGGCCCTGTAAACTCATTATAAGGCTCATCTCGACTGGGTATACCGGGTGGACGCAGCGAAAATCCAGCCGAATCGATGACTTGCCATTCTATTATGCGATCTCTAATATCTTCCACTTGATATTTAGCGCCAAATTCGAAAATATTATCTTCTTTTTTGAGCGTTGTTCTTAATTGTACGTTAGCGATCAAGGCATCTAAATCATTACGAGCATGGTCTAATTGAGATCCTATCGCTTGTGTAAATTCTACGTCACCAAAATTATCACTACCAAAATCAGCATTTACTTCTCCAATTCCATAAAAAGCAAAAATATCAAAATACTCTTCTTCTTGTGTATTATATACAGAGCTTGTAAGGTTTACAGTTAAATTTTCACTGACTTTATAATCAGCTTTTAACGCACCGAATAGCGTTAAATATTGGTCATTTTCTTGCCCTTGATAGTTTACGATTAATGCTTGCGCATTAGCCAATGTACCAAAATCGGTTCTTCTTGTAAAGGGTTTATAATCATAATCATTGATCGAAAAAGTACCTAAAAAATCTAGGGTTAGTTTATCATTAAGTTGATATGATACATAGGTCTGTACATCAGTAAAACTAGGCCTAAAATTAGATTCTATGTCTTGGCTATTTACAAAAAGACTATTGTTTCTATAACGAGCACCAAATATTGCCGAAAGTTTATTATTTAAGAATGTATTTTCCAGAGTGGCACTTGCTCCTAAAAAGCTAGCATCTATTTTTGCGTTAAACTGCTGAGGTTTTCTATAGGTGATATCTAGAACAGATGATAATTTATCGCCATATTTTGCTTGAAATCCACCGGCAGAAAAGCGAACATTCTGAGCTAAATCAGGATTTACAAAACTCAATCCTTCTTGTTGACCAGATCGTACTAAAAAAGGTCTGTATACTTCAATTCCGTTTACATAGACGAGGTTTTCATCGTAATTACCACCTCTTACATTGTATTGGGTACTGAGTTCATTGTTACTGCTTACCCCAAGACCTATATTTTTTAGTGTGCTTTCAATACCTGCATTTGCACTCGGTAGGTTTTGTACTGTTTTGATATCTATATTATCGATACCTTGAACCTTGTCTCTGTTATTTTCAATTATAACACTATCAATTACTTCCGTTTTTATGGAGAGTTTAGGTGAATAATAAACAGTTCTATTTTTAGATACCCTGATGCGCTTGTTTAAAGTGTTATGTGATAAATGGCTAAAAATAATCGTAATAAATTTGCCCGATGGAATTTGTAATTGATATTCACCTTTATCGTTTGAAGTGGTACCTTTCTCCTCGAAACTTACTGAAACATTTTCAATAGGTATTCCTTTTTCATTTTTTATGACTCCTTTAATCGTGCCATTTTGAGCAGCCAAGAAGTTTGTAAAAAGTGCTAAGAAAAATCCGTAAACAATGACAGTTTTCAAGTAAAATAAATTTGATTATTGTTTTTTGAAGAACGTTGCAATATACGTATTAGAATTATTAACATTGTCAACAACTATCAGTTTTAAAGTGTGCTTATTGCCTTCTAATGTTTTGTCATTAAAATCATACGTCAGTAATGACTTTTTTGCGTCGTACTCCATTAAAATCCACTCTCCATCAATTTCTGCGCGATAAGATTTTACATCAGATAGACCGTCCGAAATTTTTAATTTTAAGTAACGGTATTTAGAAAGCCACTGGTCTTTTTTGAAATTGACAGGTCTAATTTTAGGAGGCTGATTATCAGAAAATAAGGCATAGTTACCTAGGGTCTTATTCAGGGTGTATAGTTTATTTTCTTTTCGTCTGGTATCAGAATAATAAGGTTTTCCCTTGGTATTCATTCTGGCGATGAATAATTTATCCTGTTCTTCTTTTGGATACTCAGAAACATCAAAAGTTAAGGTGAAATTTTTATGCATTGGTACACCTCCATTATGCATGATGGCAACTCCTTTTTCTTGTTTAAAATCAAAATAAAAATCGTTGTAAAAACTATTTTTTGGAAATGCAATTGTTATTATATCCTCTGATATTTTATTAAAGGCATTGGCTTTGAAAAAGTAGGGTGTCTTTTTTATTTCTTTACGGATATGGATAGAATCTTTCACACCTTTTATAGGAATGATGAGTTTTTTACTATTCCCTTTAAAGTCTTTCGCAATTATTTCAACGGTGTATGAATGACCATCTTTAATCGTGATATAACCCTTATTATTTAAGTTTTTATAGATACTCAATTGATTAGCTGGCTCGACAAAGGTTTTTTGAATACGTTGTCTTTTTTTATAAAACCGACCAAAGTCTATCAGTGTATTCAAGTATCTAGTTTCACTAAAACTAAATTTATCTAGTGTATGTTGATATACAGCAGAACCATTGACTCTCATTTCTAAATTAAAAATGCCATTGTTATTGAGGGCGCCATCCTGTTTGTCGACGCTATTAATACCAAAACCAAGGGTGCCATAGGCCTCAATTTTTTGAGCAAGCAATGTACCGTCACTTTGAGCCTTAAAAGTTAATTCTTTGACCCTATTAGATTGATTTACGTGTGATGTGGCACCAAACGGATAGGCAACCGCTGCTCTTATTTGTGGATTTTTAGTGTCTTTTATTTCAATACCAAAAAGCATTGGATTAATCGGTCTAGCCTTTGCATCTCTAATTTCATAATGTAGGTGAGCACCACCGGAACCTCCAGTGTTTCCTGATAGGGCCACAATTTCTTTCTTGGTAACTTTTAACGCTTCTTCTTTAGGGAATAATTGTATTTCAAAACTCTCTTTTTCGTATTGGTGCTTTTTGACATAAGCTTCAATAGTTGGAGAAAATTTTTTCAGATGCCCATAAACTGTTGTATATCCATTAGGGTGTGTTATGTATAGTGCTTTTCCATAGCCCCAATGTGAAATTTTGATGCGTGATACATATCCTTCTGCAGAAGCATAGACATTCAATCCTTCACGTTGTTGGGTTTTAATATCTAAGCCAGCGTGAAAATGATTACTTCTTAATTCACCAAATGTGCCTGATAAAATTAACGGAACATCCAATGGTTTAATAAAATAATCTTTTGGATATATAGCTTGCGAAAAAGCGTCAAATTGAATACATAAAAACGATAAAAAAAACAAAAATCTCCCCATAATTGTTTGGCTAAACTAATGATAACTTGTAAGAATTAAAAATCAAATATTAAGCCATTATTAATCAGCTATTTGTCTGCTCTATTTGATATAATTGATTAAAACAGTTGTTTAATTGAGCAAGTAATACTAAAT
>RCNB010001063.1_pt1 | contig 17573 bp, 12 predicted proteins | sample 2041321 | NCBI WGS metagenome assembly RCNB01 (sample SAMN09708232, study PRJNA481090) | Marine sediment metagenome, whole genome shotgun sequencing project. | reverse complement strand
ACTGGAAGAAGATGTTGACTTAGGTTTTGATACCCAAAAGTATTTGCCTCAAGGATTCGATGCACATCAAGGAATGTATAGTGAGAAAGAAGTATTGAGTCTTTCAATTTAATTTAAATAAATAACTGAAAAATAAAACCTTCTATTTAGAATTAATTTTAAAAACTCCTTAGTTAATACTTGGGAGTTTTTTATTTGTCATTTAATGTGATTTTTTTAATTAACACTATTTGCCCTAAGTGATAGTAGCTGTGCTCAATCATTCCATCAATGTTTCTTTGGTAGGTGCCGTACTTTTGATTAACAAACACTTGTTTTAGTTTTTCTTCAGGCATTTGTTCAATCAATGAAGCCAACTCTTCCGTATCTTTCCAAAATTTCGTCAAGAACCCCTCCCATTCGTTTTGAGTTTGAATAGGAGTAAAATCGAAACTGTATTTGTCTTTTATGTCAAGACTTCCTCCTTTGAAAACATTTTTCACACCGTTTATATAATAGTGAATATGTTGTGCTAAAACGGCAATAGTGTTTAAAGAGCTAAATGGAGTTGTTGCAGCTGTCCATTCTAAAGCAGACAATTGGTCTTTATAATTTGTATTGGCAACCCAAGTTCCATCTAGGATAATTTCTCTTAAACGGTTTGCTAAATAAATGTTCTCCATTTTTATGGAAATTTATCTAATTATTTTGTCCACGCCCAGGAGTATATGGTGCTCCCGATTTCACAAGTTTTTCTTCTAATTGTTTTACATCAATATTAAAAATGGTTTCTACTTTTTGTTTTAGCGCTATAATTTCAGTTTTTGCAATTGCATAGCTATCCTTATGTGTTTGTGTTGGTGCAGATGTAGAATATTTTTGCTCATAACTTATGTTTCCAATTCGAGCTGCAGGGCTTTTAGGTTGACTTATATCCAATTTATTTTTTACTGGGTCACCGTTAAGTGATATATTAATATCTCTAAGCTTGTTCTCAATATTTTGTACGTCATTAGAGAGAGACTCAAATGGAAGCTCTGATCTTTTAATTGCGGACTTAATGTGTTTTAATTTGGAATTGGTCTCACTTATAATCTTCCGGCATGCTTGTAAATCTGCATCAAGTTGTGACACTTTTTTCTGAAAAGCTACTTTAGCTGCCCTATCTTCAGCAGGCATTATCGTATTTTCTAATCCAACGACATTGAATGAAACGGGGCTTACCAAAGTCCTAGATTCGCCATTACTGTAAAGAGCCATTTCAACGGTATACGCACCAGGTTGTGCCAAAGTCCCTTCATCGATGGTGGCCCATGGATTATAGAATTTAGAAGGACTTAAATTTATAGGGGTTTGAAGGGTATATCTTAAATCCCAATGAAAACGTTGCAAACCTTCCTTAGGCTTTTCAAACTCTTTTTTAACAACTTGACCTTTGTCATTTTTGATTGTAAACACTAAAGTGGGATCAGTTTCTTCCATTTCAGCTTTTAAGTGGACATAGTCAGGATAATTAGCGTCCTTTTTATTTTTTATAAGCTCTTTTTCCTTATCTGAACGGGTTTCTTTTAAAGATTTGTAGGTGTCACTGTAATAATAAGTTATCATTGCTACTGGTCCAAGATTTGGTGCTGTATAAAAATTATCGCCTTGAAATGCTTTTCCAGGCAAGCCTAGAGGAAGGCTCTGTTCCCAAGATAGTGCATCTCTAATTGGGTAGATTTTAGCGGTTTCACTTGGTTTAACATTTTCCACGTTTCTCAAAGCAGAATAATCGTCCATAACATAAAAACCTCTTCCAAATGTTCCAAGGACCAAGTCATTTTCTCGTTCTTGAATGGCAATATCTCTAACAGCTATGGTGGGCAACCCTGCAGCTAATTCTTTCCAACGTTGTCCTTTATTTGGAGAAAAGAAAGCGCCATATTCTGTACCACAAAAAATCAAATTTTCATCAATATGGTCTTCTTCAATAGTATAAATACTTCCTTTTTTTGGCAAGTTACCACTAATTGAAGTCCATGTTTTTCCTTTGTCTTTTGATTTAAAAATGTATGGCTTGAAGTCGCCATATTTATGATGATTAAATGCTACATACATAACATTTACATCGTGCTTAGAAAGATATACGCTGTTTACGTAGGATTGATTTGGAGCACCAGGAATAGCCTTAACTTTTCGCCAAGTTGTTCCTCCATTTTCAGTAATTTGAATTAATCCGTCATCCGTACCAATAGCGATAAGATTTTCGTCAATAGGTGATTCAAACAATGCAACAATACTTCCATAAAGCGATGTTGAACCGTTTTTCGCTACCGCATCAATACTAACAATACGATCAAATACCTTTAGTTTATTTCTATCAATTTGTTGCGTTAAATCATCACTAATAACCTCCCAACTATTCCCATAATCGTTTGAGCGGAATACTTTATTGGCAGCAAAATAAAGACGTCCAGAAGCATGTTTGCTCACTGCTAAGGGAGAGTCCCAATTAAAGCGATAACTATTTTCATTTACACGTTCGCTAGGTTGAATACCCATAATTTCACCACTTTTTTTATCGTAGCGCACTAAAAACCCATACTGGGATTGAGCATATACAATATTTGGATTATCAGGATCAATTTGAGATTCAAAGCCATCACCACCATTGGTAATAAACCAATCAAAATTAGTAATGCCGTGCCCCGTAAGTACTCTAGATGGGCCACCTAAACTGAAGTTGTCTTGAGTCCCGCCATACACATTGTAAAAAGGGTAATCATTATCAACGGCTACCTTGTAAAATTGAGTCACCGGAATATTCTCTTTAAAGTCCCATGTTTTGGCCGAATCAAATGTTTCATACATTCCTCCGTCACAACCAACTAACCAATGTTCATTATTATTTGGATCAATCCACATACAATGATTGTCAACATGTTTCGTGACTTCTCCTACTTTATTGAAGGTCTTTCCGCCGTCATGGCTAGCGGACATCCATGTATCCATTGAGTAAATTGTGTTTTCATCAATGGGATCAGCAATAATTTCTTGATAATAGTTTCCACTGGTTTTGTGCTTACCTCTTTTTTCCCAACTTGCACCTCTATTGGTTGATGCAAAAAATCCACCTTTGCTATCAGCAGCTTCAACAATGGCATAAATTATTTCTGGGTTTGCTGGAGAGATTGCTAAACCTATTCGTCCTAATTCTGTCTTTGGTAATCCAGTATTAATTTCTGTCCATGTGTCTCCACCATCTTCACTTTTGTGCATTCCAGAACCGGGGCCACCACCAACGTAAGTAAAAACATGCCTTCTGCGTTGTAAAGTGGATGCATATAATATATCTGGGTTTCTTGGATCCATTTGCACATCATTTACACCCGTATGTTCGTCTACAGTAAGTATAGCATTCCAAGTTTTACCACCATCAGTTGTTTTATACAATCCTCGCTCTCCACCTTTACTCCATAATGGCCCGATAGCTGCGACATAAACAATATTAGAATTATCAGGATGTACAATAATCCTCCCAATATGCTCTGAGGTTTCTAACCCCATATTTTTCCACGTATTACCGCCATCAAGTGATTTATAAACACCATCTCCATAAGATACCGAACGTTGATTATTATTTTCGCCAGTACCAACCCAAACCACATTAGTATTATTTGGATCTATAGTAATGCAACCAATAGAATAAGAGCCTTCTTTGTCAAATATAGGAACATACTCTATTCCAGAATTAATCGTTTTCCAGACACCACCCGCAGAAGAAGCCACATAATACTCAAATGGATTATTAGGATTTACAGCAATATCTGAAATCCTACCAGAAGTTAATGAAGGCCCAATACTTCTCCATTTAAGACCATCAATTTTAACTGCGTCCAAAGGCTGTTTGTCTTCTTTTGTTGATTTTTGTGCAAGGATACATTGTTGACTTAACAATAAGACTACAAATGCGATAATGGTTGATTTTTTCATTACGATACTATTTAGTTTTGAGTGTTTTATGATGGTTTGTATATAAATTATTACGATGGGAACTAAATTAGCAAAAAGGAGTAAAACACATTGTTAAAAAGGCATGAAATTTAGAAAGGAAATTAAAAGGAATAAACTTATTAAGTTGTTGCGCTATGTTTTAATTAATAGTTAGTTCTGTGTTTAATTAAAAATTGCATTCGCTTTTAAAAATCATCATCATTTTATGGTCATAATATGTGCTTCCAATTTTCAAATAATTCTTTTGAAGGCCATATGCTTCAAAACCTATTTTTTCATAGACCTTTTCTGCTTTTTTATTTGTGGCTAAAACGTTAATCTCTATTTGTTCAATTTCAGTTAATTTGAAAGCCTCAGCTAAGGTTGATTTTATAATATCTGTACCAATATTTTGTCCTTGATATTCAGGATTTACATAAACTTGAATAATCCTCCCTCGATGTTTTGTTTTTTCACCCTCATATCTGTTAAACCCTGAAATACCAATTATACTGTTATTATGAAAAGCACCGATTACAAAATTATCTATATTAAGTTGCTCGATAAAAGGCTGGAAGAATAATTTTGCCTTTTCTTTTTCATCGTGGTAATTCGATCCAAAATTTCTTGGAAACTTTTTCAGGCACTCCAATCTAATTTCTCGATAGGAATTTGATTCGTTTGGTAGAAGTTTTCTTATTTGAATGTTCATTATTAAAAATAAGCAACGGGAGTTCTAATTTAGCAAAAAAGGAGAGAACGAATCGCTCAGCTGCTTCTAACTTTTACTTTAATTTCCTTAATCTTAAAACTCTTTCCCCGCTTTCTTCATGAGTAAACGCTTTAATTAAGCTGAATCCATATTTACTATAAAAGGCTCTGCCTATTTCATTTTTATCAAACACCTCGACTTCAAGTTTTTCATAAAGATCACTCACATAATTCACCAATTTTGTTCCAATACCTGTTGAGTGATGCTGTGGTAAAACAAAAAGCCCTCCAATTTCTTCGTCTATCATACTTATAAACCCTACTATTCCTAGTTCATTTTCATATACCCAAGTTTCAGAATCCGGGATATAAATTTTTCTCATATCTGTTTTCACCTTTTCGACAAATGCTGAATTTAAAAAAGGATGTGCCAATACTGAAGATTCAGACCATACATTCATTATCTGTTCAAGATCATTTTCAACATGCTTTCTTATCATGACGTGTTTTTTTGCTTGTGTACAACTCAGAGCTAAACGAAATTCAACTTAGAGAATGAAAAGATAATAATTTTGTGAACAATAATTTGAGAAAATGGCCAGGGCTAGCTTGGCACTCAAATGATTGTTTATCGGTTAGAAGGCGAAGTCATGGTAAACTGTTTATCATATCGTTATTTATATACCAGCTAACTCTTCAATTACTTTATAAACGAAAAGAGTAGTAGAAGCTAAATAATCAAAATTAACAGTATTATAAGTATCTGTTGATTTATGATAATGTGGCGTGGTATCATTATTGTTGTATTCTTCTGTAATACCTATAGCGTTAAAACCAGCTTTTCTAAATGCTTGATGATCTGATCCGGTCTCAGTAGTGACGTAAGCAGAAATCCCAAAAGATGTTGCATGCTTTTGATAAATAGCTTTCAATTGAGGAGTAGGTAATTCAATTTCGATGTTATTATCTTCATCTTCATCCCAACCCATTTGATCTACAGTATGAACAGAATGAATATTATATTTATTTTCTTTAATAAAAGAGGTAAAAGCCTGACTCCCAACTAGACCCAATTCTTCTTGATCGAAGAAAATGAGTATTAAATTCTTGTTAAGAACATCTGTTTTCGTTAAAAGCGATGCAACGCCATAAATCAACGCACAGCCAGTAGCATTATCATTTGCTCCTGGAGAACCAATTACAGAGTCATAATGAGCCCCTAAAATAATATATTCATCGCTAGTTTTTTTGGCAGGGATTATTGCATATAAATTTGTTCCTTCGTAATGTTTTAGTTTTTCATTTTGTATTAAATCAATCTTGTAATTATGTTCTTTAGGATTTAGTCCAATATTTTTAATCAAATCACTTAGGTAGCCTCTTACAGCAATTTTACTCTTTTCATCCCACCGGCCTTCAAGAATTGAATTTTGATTAATCTTTGATATACCAGTAAGTGCCGAAAGAATCTGCTTTTGTTCAGATTCTAGTCTAATTTTAATTTCTTTAGACATCACTTTTTTTGGTAGACCATTTACACCAATATCTGTATTGGGTTTATTCTTTTGAATTTTGGTTGACTTACAGCCTAAAATAAAAATCAGGAGTATTACTGTTTTTAAGGTTTTCATATTTAAATTCTGAGTAAGAATCGACACAATTTAAAGTTAGTGATTTTCTTGGAAGGAATCAATTATACGCGTTGTTGTAAATTGGTTATTTTATCTTCATATTACTTATTATTACCCTGAAACCGTCAGGGTCTTGAATCATAATTCCGTTCTCATCCCAAAATGGGTTTTTTGCCTTTATTTTTTCAATATCATTTGTCTCAATTCTTTCAACAATTTCATGGTATTCATCCTTCTCTGTCGGATAAAAGACCAATATATCCTCGACACCAAATTTATGTTCAGCCTTGTTTTTAGAAGCCGTAAACTCCAGATGCCATTGGTGGTCAGGTTTGCCTATGAATACACCGTTATACTCATTGTGATTTTCAAAAGAGAATAAAACCTCCAATCCGAGGATGTTGGTGTAAAATTCAACTATTGGTTTTAAGTGATTTGTGTGTCTTGCGTTTCTAAATTCCATTTTTGCTATTTCATTTTTCTAAATCGGTTTCAGATATGATTTTGTATCAAAATTGCTCTTGGTAAAAAGAAAGGACCAATCGGTTTGGTTCAAGGATATAGAAACTTCTATGCCCCCCATAAATACACCTTGAGGTATTCGATAGTCCAAACCTTCATGCCTGTTTTCTTCATAATTTAGATGGTGTAGTATATCTCAATTATAGATACTTATAAATCTAATCTATCTTATGTTATAGACGCAATACTTTTATCAACCACAGCTTGTAGCTCTTCTGGAAGTATACCTTCTTGCCATGGATGTTTGGAGTTAAACACATGGTTAGCTTTTTCTACTCCAAATAACTTACTATTTGTGTTCCATGAATGTAACGCTTCCGCCTCAGCAAAAAAAACAGAGTCATCTTTTTTACCATGAATTATAAGGTGAGGAATATTAATCTTTTGGGTTGCCAACTTTATGTTTAACCGTGTTTCATTGGCTTTAAAATCCTCATAAAACTGATAATTATGAGGCATTTGCTGTTTTGTGCGTCCGTTTAAAACATACTTTACACCATCCATTTTCCAAGTATCTAAATCACCTATTGTAGCGGTTCTCTTTTCAAAATCACACACGGCTGCCCATGTAATAAGATGTGTTATTCTTGGATCTTCTGATGCTTTAATAGTTACAATGCCGCCGCCACGGGAATGACCAATAAGTATAATTTTATTCGGGTCAATTTCGGAGTAATACAGATGTTCTTTTGAGAGTAAATGGTTTAAAATAGCGTCTAAATCGTCAAGCTCTTTTGTATAGTTATTTTCTGCAAAAGCTTCTAAATCTGGAAAATCTATAGGGTCCTCAACAGTACTTCCGTTATGAGAAAAATTGAACTTCACAAAAAACATATTTGCTTTTGAAAATTGCTCAGCAACCAAATTCCAAGCTCCCCAATCTTTGAAGCCCTTGTAGCCATGGCAAAAGATAACTAATGGCTTTTGCTTGCCGTTTGGATTTAAAAATGCATCCCACAGTATAGGTTTTTGCTCTTTGCGCCGCAGCACTTTATTTTTCACAGTTATCATACTTCTTTTTCTATAAAATCAATTTCTGGATTACAGATTTCCATGATGAGTCTTTTGAGCTCAACCTCAAAATCTTTAAGTGTTTCTTGAGTAATTAATATGTTTTTTTTTCTTGCGCTAGGAGCATCCTTTTTGCCAAATTTTAAAAATCCGGCGTTTAAGTTTTTAAATGAAATTATACCAGCTTCAATGGGGTTATGAAACTCCGCTTTACAATTCATCATATAGGCATACATAAGCACTTGAAAGCTTTTACTGTACTTTGTGTAATCTGTTGTGATGTCTTCCCAATTTACAATTTCAACTTTATTTTGTTCTACCCTGCCTGTTTTGTAATCAATGATTCTTAACTGGCCATTATACTCGTCGACACGATCCACTTTTCCTGTTAGGGTTACAGTGGTGTTTAATTCTTCAATCTCAAAATCGATTTTTAATTCGGTTTCAATTTCAACAATCTTAATTGTATGGCCTTGATTTAAGACTTCTATCTCTTTGTTTAAGAAATTAGAGACGTAACGTTTGGCAATTTCAAAAATGATTAGATTTTTCCCTTTACTCATGTCTCCGTCTTTATAAATGCTTTTAAAATGATGCGTAACCCGAGTATCTATTTGAAGCTTCATTGCTTTGATTATGTCAACAGTAAGCATCTTGTTTTCGAGAGGTTTATAAAAGTCCTCAAGTGTATTGTGTACAACAGACCCCAATGTATTTGCGGCAACAGTTTCTTCTACTTCGTCATATTCTTTAATCCCTAATATTTTTTGGTAATAAAAGTCAATAGGGTTTCTAACGTAATTTGTTAATGAAGACGGAGATAATCCCTTTTGTACAACAGTATAAATTTTTGCAATCACGGCTTTGGTTTTAGGGACAATGTTTACTGCTATTGGAACTCTTGGTGTTTTAGGCGTAACAATGGTTTGTGTTAAATTATGAATGCCTTCTATTTCAAGTTGGGTAATAAACCTACTTTTTTCTCCGCCATTTAAAACATCAGGTTCCGTATTATAAATTATATATACGTTTTTTGCACGTTGTATTAGCCTATAAAAATGATAGGTATATACAGCATCTTTTTCTTTATAGGTTGGTAATCCATTTTCTAGCTTAACATCGAAAGGTACAAAGGAGTTTATGCTTTTCCCTGAAGGTAAAATCCCTTCGTTAACCGAAGATATGATTACGGTTTCAAAGTCTAAAACGCGAGATTCCAACATTCCCATAATTTGAAGCCCTTGTAAGGGTTCACCTTGAAAATCTAGCGTTTCGGAGCTTAAGATTTCGTTGTATAGGCTATGCAATACCTTAATTGTGTTTATAAATTTGTATTGTGTATTGAGTTCATTAAGGACATTAAAAATCCCATTAAAGTGGAATAAATATTCTAATGCTAAAAGATTTTCGTCTTTATGATTAGTTAAGTTCGATTTGATTTCTAGAATCAACTCAAGACAGTTTTGTAAAGCTTTATGGGGGCTATTGCTCCAATTACCAAACAACAATTCAATGAGTTCTTTTTTTTCAGGAAGAATTGCAATAAGGTCTTTAGCGGATAATAGTACAATATTGTTAAGATGAATGTGGGCGAAAAGTTTTTCAGACAAATCAAAATCATCTTGTTTAAACAATGGCCTGATAAATTGATGGGCTAAAATAGCCACAGTATCCTTGTAGTAAAAAGCCGAAGCATTTTCTTTATGCAATAACATTAATTGATTAAACAGCGACGCCAATGGAATTGACTTTAACGGAAACCCCATTGTAATATTTAATGGACCAATTTGTTGTGGTAATGAGTTTAATACAGGAATAAGCAAGTTTTCATCACCCAAAATAACAGCGGTATTATTTAAGCTTTTATTGTTGCCTTTAAGTTTGAAAAGCAATTCACCAATATATTTGGCTTGCCCCACATTTTTTGGGATTCCAATTACAGATATTTTTTTGTCTTGTATATAGTTGCTATGTAACCATTTAAAGGGATTATTCTTAAAATAATTCCAATTGGAATTATGCTGCCTAATAAAGTATCCAGCATCATGATTTTGGTTGTTGATAAATGCGTTGTCAATATCCCAATAAATTTGAGCAATACCATTTTGAAGCAATTCTTGAATGATCGTAGACTCGGCTGTATTTAGTGCGTTAAAACCAATAAAAACGTGTTGCTTAGTGCTGTTGGATTGTAGGTAAGTTTCTAGATTGTCAACGGCTTCCTTATAAATTAATCCTTGATAGCCCAAACCTTTATTAATTAAGGTGTTTGATAAATTGGTATAATATGAATTTAAGGATTCCCAAAAAGAAAGATAATTCTCAATTAGAGGCGTACGATTTTTTTCAAGTGACCAATGATTGATATCTTGAATAGCACTCAGATAATCAAAAATATGTTTAGACGGAATTAGATAACGATCTATTTCGTTAAAATCTTGTAATAGTGTCTGTGCCCATTTTGAAAAGCTGTCAAAACTTTCAAATTTGCCATTAGAAGCTGTTTGCTCTAAATACACTTGGTAGAACTCAAAAAGCAATTCAGTATTAGTAAGTTGTTTAAGTTGGGATAATTCTTCTACAAATTCTTCAATACTTAATATTTCTGGAGAAAAAATGGTTTGAGAAGTAATATTAGAAATTTCATGTCTTAAAAAAGTACCAGCACGCTTGCTAGGAAGAATAAATGTGAGTTGCGAGAGGTCAATAGATTTGTTTTTTAAGTCTATTAAGACATCCTGTATAAAACTTGTCATTGTATAAAAATAAAAAACGCTTCGGATTCCGAAGCGTTTTTTAAATTATATATTATGATTTAAAACTATTCTTTAACTAATTTTACTTCAACACGTCTGTTAGATGCTCTACCAGCTCGAGTGTTATTAGTTACAATTGGTGAACCTTCACCTAATCCAACAGCATTTAATCTGTCAGCAACAATACCATTATCAACTAAAAATCTCATAACTGCATTAGCTCTAGCTTCAGATAATTTCTGATTTGTAGTTTCACCACCTGTACTATCAGTATGACCTTCAACCGTGAATTTAGCTTTAGGATATTCTTTTAAGATAGCTGTAATTGCTTGTAAAGTTTCTTCAGTACCAGCTTTAAAAGTAGCTCTACCTGTGTTAAAGTTGATAGATCTAGCATAGCTAGTTAATTTTTCTTCTTCTTCAGCAGTAGGAACTACTACTTCTGGGCAACCATTGTTAGCAACAGTACCAGCTTCGTTAGGACATTGATCGTCTTTATCTAAAACACCATCACCATCAGTATCTGGCCAAGGACAACCACTGTTTGCAGCAGGACCAGCATCATTAGGACACTTATCATCTGCATCAGTAACACCGTCTCCATCAGCATCAGGACAACCTTTTAATGCAGCTATACCAGCAACATTTGGACAATCATCATTGTTATCTGAAACGCCATCACCGTCAGTATCAGGACAACCATCAAATTCAGCTAAACCAGCTTCATTAGGACAAGTGTCTTTTGCATCTTCAATACCATCACCGTCAGTATCAGGACAACCATTAAAGGCCTCAATACCTGCCACATCTGGACAAGCATCGTTATGGTCATAAATACCATCGCCATCTGTATCTTTACCACCAAACTTAAATGCTATACCAACTGAGTGTTGGAAATGTTTGGCTAAATAATCTTCAAAAGAATGTTTGTAAGTAGACTGAACAGTTAAACCAACATTTTCAGTAAACCATAAGTTAAAACCTAATGTTCCGTTTAGAGTTCCAGCACCAATATCATCAACCCAAGTGTAACCACCACCAACGCCAATGTAAGGCTCAAGTGTATGAGAATTTATTAGGTTTCCAACGTTGTATTTTATAGTACCATCAAGACCATAATAGCTTAAATCCTCAACAGATGCATCACCCCATCTATCAATTTTGTTAACAGATGCTGTAGCACCAAAAGAGAAATCATCTCCTAAGTATTTAGAAACTGTTAAAGCCGATAAAGATGGTAAAGTGTTGTAGTGATTTACATCAAAATAATTGTCAAAATAACCACCAAGAGGAGCATCTTCTCCAGTAGGATAAAAGTCAACGGAGTTAACTCCAAGGCTTATTTGCCAAGAGTTGTTTTCGTCTTGTGCACTAACGTTACTATAACCAATTACTAGCAACAAAGCGAACATTAATCTGCTAAGATTTTTCATATTCTATAATTTAATTTTAAGTGTTAATTGTAGGCAAAAGTAAGTTGTTAAATGTTATTAACAAAGATAATTATAGGAAAATATTGCCTTTTTTTTGTTAAAACCCCCTAGTTTAGGTTCATTTTAAACTATTCTCAACTTTCCCCCTACTTTAATAAAAGCATTAATTGCTTTGTCTAAGTGTTCTTTCTCGTGGGCTGCAGATAGCTGTACTCTAATTCTAGCTTTCTCTTTTGGCACCACTGGGAAAAAGAATCCAATCACATAAATGCCTTCTTGAAGCAGCATGTTTGCCATGGTTTGAGAGAGTTTGGCGTCATAAAGCATTACTGGCACAATAGCCGAATCACCATCTACAATATCAAATCCTGCAGACTTAATACCTTGTTTAAAATAGTTTGTGTTCCATTCTAATTTATCTCTTAAAGAGGTGTCATTTGAAAGGATATCAAAAACTTTAATTGAAGCGCCTACAATAGCTGGAGCTAGTGAATTAGAAAATAAATAAGGTCTAGAACGTTGTCTCAACATATCGATAATTTCTTTTTTACCAGTGGTATAACCGCCCATAGCTCCACCAAGTGCTTTACCTAATGTTCCCGTTATTATATCAATACGCCCCATTACGCCTTTATCTTCTAGAGTCCCCCGACCAGTTTTACCAATAAATCCGGTAGCGTGGCATTCATCAATCATGACCAGCGCATCATATTTATCTGCCAAATCACATATTTTATCAAGTGGGGCAACTAACCCGTCCATTGAAAAAACGCCGTCAGTGACAACGATTTTGAATCGAGCATTTTTCGCATTTGCGTCTATAAGTTGTTGCTCTAAATCTTCCATATCGCTATTTTGGTAACGGTATCTTGCAGCTTTGCACAGCCGTACGCCATCAATTATTGAGGCGTGATTTAACGAGTCTGAAATTATAGCATCTTCTTTGGTTAATAGCGGCTCAAAAACACCACCATTAGCATCAAAAGCAGCAGCATAAAGTATGGTGTCTTCCGTTTGATAAAAATCAGCAATTTTTTGCTCCAAAGCTTTATGAATGTCTTGGGTGCCACAAATAAACCGAACAGAAGACATCCCAAAGCCATGAGTATCCATTGTATCTTTTGCAGCTTGAATAACATCAGGATGATTCGATAGCCCTAAATAATTGTTAGCACAAAAATTTAATACTTTTTCACCAGTATTTAAAGTGATTTCTGCCCTTTGGGCTGAGGTGATAATACGCTCCTCTTTGTAAAGACCATTATCTTTTATGTCCTGAATTTCGTTTTGAAGATGTTCTTTTATACGTCCGTACATGATGTTATTTTTTGCAAATTTAAACTTCTTTTATTTCTAATGAATCATTGATGTAAATAAGTATTTTTTTATCTATTGAAAACCCCATTTCTCTTAAAGCATCACTATAAGTTTCTAGTTGTTGACCGTGTTTCTTATTTATAAGGCCAGTTTTATAATCTAAAATTGTTACTTCATTCTTGCCAGAGATGTTAAGTCTGTCTGGGCGCAAAATAGTGCCGTGTTTAGTAACAATATCTTTTTCGGTATAGACAGTGTCTTCAGTATTAAAATAAGAACGAAGTAGAGAGTTGCTAATAATTTGTAACACAATTTTTTTAAGCTCTTTTTCTTGTTCTTTGTTTATGATGCCCTTAGTTAAAAAATTGTTTAAGGTGATGTCAACATCCACTGTGGTTTTTATATGTGCCATTATATCGTGAACAAGATTTCCTTTTTCTATGGCTTCTTGTTGAGTAGTATCCCATAGAAACCCTGAATTTGTAATAATATTTATGTTATGTATTGCCTTTGGATTGGTGATAAATGTGTCTTGTTCAACTGCGTTTATTATGGATTGTTTCTTCTGAGACGTTTTAGCGGATTTTCCGAATTCATAAAATGACTTATTAACGTCCCAAAGCTCTATATGTTTTAAGAAATTAATGAACATACCAGAATAATTTTTCAGATTCTCGTTCCCGTTTCTGTCCAATTGTTTGGTGCTGATAATATGTAACTGTTCAATTGCTCGAGTTAAGGCAACATACAGCAAATTAATATTGTCCAACTCTAATTCAGCTTGGTGTTTGGCAAAAATATGCTCGCCAAGCTCTCCATAGTTTTGAAAATCTTTATTGTAATTTAGTAGCGCTTGAGAAAATCCATAATAATTTTCAGGGTCAACAGGAAACCATTCTCTTGGATTAAGCTCTCTATAGAGATCTAAATCGGCATAAGGAAAAATTACAACAGGGAACTCCAATCCTTTAGATTTATGAATTGTCATGATTTGAATGGCATTTTTACCTTCAGGCGATACAATGCTCAAGGTTTCTTTTTTTGAATTGTAGTAATCTATAAACTGTGATAAGCTGGAATTATTTTTTCGCGAATACTCTAAAACAAAGTCAAGATAAAACTGAATATAAGCATTCGAAGTTTCTGCTAAGTTGAAACCATAAATAATTGCTTCTACCGATTCATATAAGGGTAGTTGTAGAACGTCCTCATATCTAAAGGATACATCATGTTTTTTGAGTACCTGAAAAAATTGTTGAATTTCTAAATTAATGAATTCATTAAAGAATGCATGTTTATCTAAGATGTCAAATTTATAAGTTGCTAGATAATGTAATACTTCAATTTTGGATTCCTTGTCTTTTGGCTCTAGTATAAATTGCAAAACACTATCAATAAAACGGACTTCTGGAGATTGATCCAAAAGTAAAGTTTCAGATGAAATAATATCATAGTTGTAATCGCTATTACTAATAAATTCAGCAATGGCTACGCCTTCTTTTTTCTTACGTACCAAAACGCAGATATCTTTTTGCTGAAATCCGTTTTTCAAACAATTCTCAATAATCTCAAGAACTTTTTTAGGATATACCTCATCTATGTTATTATCAGGATCGATATCTAAAAAAGTTAAACTAACATATCCATTATCACTTAGTGACGTGTTTTGTGTACTGTTTTCATAAAGGGATTTGTACTCAACATCATTAAGCGCAAATGTTGAAAGATGACTAAAAAATCGATTGTTAAAGCCAATAATCTCTTTAAAGCTCCTATAATTAGTAGGTAATTGGTGTTTGCTTTTTTCAATAAAAAAAGGGTTTTCATCATTGCACAACCCAATAAACTGCTCTGCCTTGCCACCTCTCCATCTATAAATAGCTTGCTTAGCATCACCAACAAGCATGGCGTTACCGTTTTCGCTAGATAAGGCGTTTTTAAAAAGTGGAATTAAATTCTCCCACTGCATTACAGAAGTGTCTTGAAATTCATCTATAAAATAATGTCGAAATTTTTCACCAATACGCTCGTAGATAAAGGGAGAAGGCTGGTTTTTTATTTCGTTGCTAATAATTGTATTAAACTCTGAAATTAATAAAACGTTTTGCTCTTCTTTCAACAAGGTTAATTCATTGCTTATTAAGTTAAGCACAGATAGCGGCGTTATGTTTTTATAGAAGTTTGTTAAGAATTTGAGATTAAAAACCTCCTGTTTAGAATCGTTAAAAGCGGTAACCAATTTTTGCTGAATGTCTTCAATCACTGAAGCTATTTCGTGCGTAACACGTTTTGGATAAAGTGTTCGAGATTCAATATCTTCTTGCCATTTGGCATCAAAATTTATATTGAATTTCTTATTGGCTAAATTTTTAAAGTGCTTAGGGAGATAGCCGTTAGCAAAATCATTGTCCTCTAAACCACATTCTGTTATTAATGTAATCACGTTATCCGCAATTTCAATTATCAACTCTTCAGAAGCCTTAATTTTTTGTTTTATACCAGATTTAAGGGGTTTAAAATCTTCTAAAGTTTTTTTCTTTAATGTTTCAACCGCTGGAGCATCGTTTTCATTAGTAAGCAGCTTTGCAATTTTATAAAAGTCTAGGGCAACATCCCAACTTTTGTCTTCATCTGCTTTTTCAAATGCAAATGCTATTAATACTTTTGTTAGCTCATTATCTATCCCAGCTTTAGATATTAATCTATCAACAGCTTGATTGAGCAAAGCGTCCGTATCTAATGATACTTCAAAATTTATGGGTAGGCCTAAATCATAAGCAAAAGCTCTGATTAGTTTTTGAGTGAATTTATCAATAGTCGAAATATCGAAAGCAGCATAATTGTGCACAATCCGGCTCAAGATTTCCTTAGATTTTTCATGCAAAACAAGCGGTTCCATATCTAACTCAATAGATATGGTTTTAAGCATGTCATTTTCAGATTCCAGTACCCGCTCACCTGCAAAGGTTTTTAAAGTTTTAATAATGCGTTGTTTCATTTCGCCCACAGCTTTATTTGTAAACGTAATGGCTAGAATATACCTATAGGCATCTCTATTAGACGACTTAAACAATATTTTTAAATATTCTTTAACTAAGGTAAACGTCTTACCACTACCGGCAGAAGCATCATAAATATTGAATGAATTCAAATTCAAGAAAGATAAATTTTATACCAAAATAGGTAAACTTAATAACTTATTAAGATAATTTTTAATCCTTTGTTGTAAATTTGGTTTCGAAATAAATATTAATATAAAAACAAAATATTATGGCTTTTGAATTACCAAAATTACAATATGCATACGACGCTTTAGAGCCACATATTGATGCTCGAACAATGGAGATTCACCACTCTAAACATCATAATGGTTATACATCAAAATTAAACGCAGCAATTGAAGGATCTGATTTAGAAGAAAAATCAATTGAAGATATTCTTGCAAATCTGGATATGAGTAGCGGTGCAGTTAGAAATAATGGAGGAGGATATTATAATCATTCATTGTTTTGGACAGTAATGAATCCAGAAGGAAAAGGAAGGTTGTCTGGAGATTTAAAAGATGCTATTGAAGCTGCATATGACTCTTTTGATAATTTCAAACAAACGTTTAGCAATGCAGCTGCTACGCAGTTTGGTTCTGGTTGGGCTTGGCTATGTGTTCATGAAGGCGGAAAAGTAGAAGTTTGTTCTACACCTAATCAAGATAATCCTTTAATGCCTGGCGTAACATGTGGAGGAACACCAATTTTAGGACTGGACGTATGGGAACATGCATATTATTTAAATTACCAAAATAGAAGACCAGATTATATTGAAGCTTTTTTTAATGTAATAAATTGGAATGAAGTTGAAAGACGTTACGCTCAAGCAAAATAGTCTTTTCATTAAATATAGAAAATAAAAAAGGTGAACGAGAGTTCACCTTTTTTGCCCCAAATCTACCATAAACTTAACCTACTTATGTTATGGTGAGGTAAATATAACATGGATTACTTCTATTATTTGAATTTATTAGACAAAGTACTTATATATTAGTCTAACAGTGAATAGCAGCAAATAAAGGGTGTTTCGAGATAATACTGTAATTTAGGGTAAATGATAAGATAAAATTTTTAATATCAACAACTTAGGTATTAATGCGTAAAAATAAAAAAAGGTGAACGAGAGTTCACCTTTTTTTGCCCCAAATCTACCATGAACTTAACCTACTTATGTTATGGTGACACTAAAGTATA
>RCNB010001144.1_pt1 | contig 17586 bp, 5 predicted proteins | sample 2041321 | NCBI WGS metagenome assembly RCNB01 (sample SAMN09708232, study PRJNA481090) | Marine sediment metagenome, whole genome shotgun sequencing project. | reverse complement strand
GGCCTGTTGTCGGGTGTCGATATGATCGTATCGCCTATCTGTTTTTGCCCTTTTCCCCCACGGTCGTAGACAAGTTCTTTTGGGGTATGACCTATATTGGATTTCATTTGGTCAAGTGCATGCTGAGGCTATAAGGTCGGATGAGCAAGTAGAGCATCGAAAATCGGTTTTCCGTTTATGAACCGACAAGAAAAAAGCCTCTTAGAGAGGCTTAAATTGATAGATTTTGCACTGAATTAACGGCTTGTGCAACGGTTACCTTTGTTGGCAACTGGCTTTATTTTCTCAACTCTTTTAAATATAGATTTTCTATTTTTTTAATATGATGCAAATCGTGTCCGAGAATATGATACCCCAAAGCTCTGGCACTTGCTTGATTTCCGTTTGCAATTCCCATACATTTTAGTGACTTCTCAGAAAGTCCATTAAATAAAGTAATAGTTGACAATCTTAAAGCTTCATATTCTTCCATTATATTCTCAATTGTTCTCTCTGATGTGTCAGAATTAAGATTGTAATCCTCTTGTTCAAATCCTGGCAGATTTGTTTTGTCATTTCTAGCAAAAGAAAGAGCTCTATATCCATATATTCTTTCATCATCAATTATATGGACTAAAACTTCTTTTATGGACCATTTATTTTTTTCGTATCTATAGTCTAATTCTTCATTCGATAAGTTATTAATCAATGTCTTTGTTCTCTCTAAACTCGATTTCAACTGTTCAATAAGGCTTCCGTCTTTTTTGACTAATTGCATATACATCTCTGCATAAATAGGATACTCATTTTGTGATGGGAACTCAATATGTTTAGTCATTCAGTTTTTCATTTTTTAGCTTGTTGCCAACAATTGTATAAACGTATCCTGATACGTTTATCTCTTTTTTATGAATACTAATCTAAGGAGTTTCAAAAGTATTTGTGGCAATATGAGTGTAAATTTCTATTGTTTTAGTCGAAGCATGTCCTAAGAGGACTTGAATCTGTTTTAGGTCGACCCCCGATTCGAAAAGGTGTGTCGCGAAGCTATGTCTGAGTATATAGAGGGGTATTTTTTTGACAATAGCGGCCAAGTCTGTTATTCTCAGAACGATTGAGAAAAAGAAAGGAAAAGGCTGTCATATTTCAGACAGCCCATCCCTCAACTCAAAAACCAACGGTACTGAGAATCACCATTGATTGCCTTTGAGACACCTTCTGTAAAATTGAAGACACATACACTTCGCTTTTTAAGGGCTCTTTCTGGCTACTGTACTACTTATTTTACTTTAAGCTTTCCGAAACCTGTTTCTGTTGCAAACTCTTTGGTTGCATCTACAGCTTGTTTTTTGTGAGTACCATTTAGTCTGAGTACTTTTTGAAAGTAGGTATGTTCGTCGAATCGTATATTGTTTCGTTTGAAAGCGGGAAGGTTTGCGTCTAAACTTAAGTCACAATCAAATCGCGCTAAAAAACAATAATTTGCACCACCACCACCTTCTGCATTGATATGGCAAAGTCCCCAAGTAAAGCCTCTAGCATTTCCATTGCTACTAAATGCATCCGGAATAAAAGGACCGGGAGAAACGGGAACCATTTGAATATTTGATACAACCTCAAAATGAATTCCGTCGTTAGAGTATTGCACCGTATTTTTTTCCGGTCCATCTATACTAACCGTTGTAGCAATACCGTCTCTAAACGGGAAATAATTGGTTTCGTGACCAGAATTAGTAACCGGATTGAATTTTGATTTCACAAAAGGGCCTAACGGATCGCTTGCAACTGCCAAACCTTGTGCTCTTGTAATGGCTTTGGGGTTGTGCATGTCATAATTCTGACCTTTGTAATACAGATAAATTTCGCCTTTGAAAATCAATAAATTTGGATCATGAATTGCGGCATCGTCCCATTCTCCTTTTTCGCCTCTATTCACTACTGGTTTTCCTGATTTTGTCCATGGTCCACTTGGTGAATCTGCCCAAGCCACTGTAACATCTGCAGGGTCAACAGCTCCCATCATACCGGTAAACGATTGGTAGTATAAATAATACTTATTGTTCACTATCAAAATGTCTGTAGTAGTCGCAGATCGATCGCCGTAACCTCCTTTTACAGGGTTTCGAGAGACAGCAATTCCTTTCTCTTTCCAAGTAAAACCATCTGTACTTGTAGCGTACCATATATCAGCCAAATCCCAATCAAAAGCCGGAATTTTGTCGGTTGCAGCTTTAACCCCTACAGGTTCCGATTCTGTTTTTCGACAAGTATAATATACGTAATAAACGCCATCAACTCTTATCACTTTCGAAGGATCTCTTCTTGATACATTTTCGGTTTTACCTAAATTATCCAATGGGGTAAATTTGAAATTTGAGTACAATTCGTTGTCTCTATCTTCATGGGGTCCCCATTTGTCGTACAATCTTTCCATCGAAGCACTAAGCTGTCTGTCAGTCGGTTTTTCAATCGGAAGAATTGCCGGAAAAGCTCCTGTTTTTTCCTCTATTCCTTCTTTTTCTGATTCATCTTTGTTTGTATTACATGAAGCAAGTGTAATTAGCAGCAATAATGCGATTGGAAATTGTTTGTTGAGGAAGAATCTTTTTTTCATTTGGAATAGGGATAAAATTAGTTTTTAATGTTTGTCAGCGTTTTTGTCTTGTATGTTTGTAAACGGGTTCTGTCGCATCTGTCAAAATTTACAACAATTTGGTCATAACAAAATAAATATTTAGACTAACCTTCATGTACTTACGTTTTTTAAGTTTCCTATTATCTTCTAAAAATTGGCTCAAATATTACGGATGCGACAGAACCTAAGATCGTAATCTTGACTCGAAAATGTTGAAATACAGGCAAAAAGGATTTGGGCGTGAAGTATCCTCCATATATCGGGTCATTTTCATATATTAGTATTCCTCTCTTTCCGAGGAGTATTCCTTGCTCATCAGTAGCAATAAGTAAAACTTCCCCCCAGTTGCTTAATCACGATTGAATCATAATTTTTATTACAAATCGAGTTTCTTCGCAGACTCCCGTTAACATCAATAGTATGAACGCGATAATTACAGGACCACTACTTAGAAAGGTAACACCTGAATCCGTCAGTGTATTTCTAGCTTTCAAAGAATTTCGTCGAATCAAGCTAAAGCTCTATAACGATCCCAAAGGAACCGGTAAGGTAATAACGGAAACAGAAAACGACCCCAAGCGGATTGGTAAAAAACTGTGGGTGATAGTGATCACGCTGAAAAACCTGAGTTTGGTCTTAGGCCAGAATTACTATTATAATATATCGCTCGACGATGGCTTCGGGGGTCCAACCGAAGACCTCAATACACTGGGCTTTCTCGAGAGCGACAACGCGGTTTTAGGACTTCCCCTTGGGTATGAAACCGGCCATTTGCCGGGCTTCGCAATACCTCCAGGTTTAGAAAACCTCAGTATCATACACGGTTCTTGCCGCAAACCGCATGGCACTGGCTCGGATCAATTGGCGCAATTAGATGAATTGATTAAAGCCAAATATCAAGACCCCCTGACTCGTCCCCACCAACTATTTCTCACTGGCGATCAGATCTATGCCGATGATGTGGCAGTAGAATTGTTTGAGATACTCACAATGGAAGGGGTCAATTTATTAGGCATACGGGAAGCTATCACACCATCCGCTAAGCATGGTGGTACCGAGACCCAGGCAGCCAACCGCAAGCACTTTGTTGAATCCGCAACAAAGCTAAGCTCCTCGCATAACGATTATCACCTGGTCTATTTATCGGAGTTTTATAGCATGTACCTATTTGCTTGGTCGGGCTATCCATTGACTTTAGCAGATTTGAAAAAGGAACATCCGTTTCCACCTTATGAAATTGTTATTCCAAGCGATGTGCCTGGCACAGCTGTTATCGAGAGTGAGCTGACCACATATGCACACACTTTACCACAGGTACGTAGAGCATTAGCCAATATTCCCACTTTTATGATGTTCGATGATCATGAGGTAACAGACGACTGGTATATTCATGGAGATTGGAAGAACATGGCTTTGAGTGATGAAACTACACGTAAAATTCTCAGAAATGGCCTAGTAGCTTATGCTATTTTTCAAGATTGGGGAAATCAACCGGAAAAATATGAAGATGACCATGGTGCTTTTTGGAAGGCGGTAGAGTATCATGAGGTTAAAGATGATAAAAACAAAAACGAGAAAATTATCAAAGCTTTTAGATCGGGATCGGAAGCTAATCAATTGAATATTTTCTTAGGACTCGTACCCGAACCCGAACCCGAAATCAACCCTAAGCCTCCCCGCGTTTTACACCCATGGTATTATCAATTATCCTTTTTAGAACACAACGTATATGTAATCGATACACGTACACGTCGGCATTATATTGATAATTATACGATGCTGATCGCACCCCTTGCCTTTAACGATCAACTACCGATTCCTACTGAAACCAATAAACTGGCCGTAGTCCTTTCCCCTGCCCCTATCATAGGCATGCCCGTCATCGAAGATTTGCAAAGATTTGCAGTTAAAGAAATGAAAATACTCAAGGCGACTACGCTCGACGATGAAGCCTGGACCAGTGATCCACTTGCCTATAATCTGCTCCTAGAACATTTGGCCCAATACAAAAAGGCAATCATTCTATCAGGTGATGTACACTATGCCTATACCAACACTTGTGCTTTTTTTCCAGGTGTTGAAGCGAGTAATGAAGCAGCACGAATAGTGCAATTGTGTTCCAGTTCGTTGAAAAATGGAGGAATTCTGTCAGATATTCCTACGGTAATTGACTTTTCCCTAGACGAAGAATCTTTTGCTTTATATGCATCGGCAGATGTAGATAATCAAAAAATTAGTAAGGAAATAGAAAGACTTAGAGAGGGACATAGGCATGCTGGTGGTGAATTTCCTCAACCCGATTTTCGAATAAAATCATATGTCAAATTAAATCCCCGCCCCGGTAGCATTAAAATTTTTTCTTGTATAGATATAAAAAACTTCGAGTTTATATTGAATACGGGTATGACTGTCAATCAGACTCGGGCACGCTACTTGTTGCAGTACCTCAATCATGATCTGGCAGAGCAATATGACCGATCGACCTATGCCCCTGATATATTGAAAAAGATATTGGGCAATACAAATGTAGGTCAGATATCTTTCGAAACGGAAGGCGATGAAATGTACGTCGTTCACCAGTTACATTTACGTGTAGGGGGAAGTCAGTATAAAAAATCCTTTACGTGTAGAACGTCTTTAAGCCTTCCGAAACTTAACGAAAAACCTCCCTTATGAACCATTCTACTTTCGGCCAGCTACTTATTCAAGACCTTCAGGAAAATCTGGACTTGCTCATTCGCGGTCTGAATTCTCCGTACTCCATTTTCGGCTTTTTTCCTACTATGGGATGGAATATTCAGGGACTCGCCTCCAGTAATCTTCCTTTAATCACCGAAAAATTTGTGGCTATCCGGCAAGGGCTTACAGAATTGATCAAAGAAGAAGAGCTTACACAGGCTGAAGTAAATAGCTTGGGCCAGCAATTGGAAAGTAACTTCGAGGTGTTTTGCCAAGAGGTTATGGCGGGTTACTTCAACAATGTAACAGATGAGCAAATGGAGTCTTTTGTTAAGGATACGGCACAGTACCTATTGGTCCTTTTTTTGGCAAAAAATTATCCGTTACTTCTTCAATTAAGTGAGCTTATAGGGGTTATCAAATACGAGACACAAGAGGAGATTTATCTTGAGGAAGGCGGCGAATACATTTTACTGCGCGAGCAAATTCCGGTTTATCAACTCAAAACTTCCCATTTCTTAAGCCTACCACTAAATTTTATTAACGAATTCATTTCTGGTCTAGACCTGGAATCGGGAATCGGTATAGAGCAGTTTTTTGAAGTCCTAAACCAAAAGTTGGATGAAGCGATTAAAGAGATTCGGCAGGTTTATGGAGAAAGTCTGGCCGAAGGCATTGAAGTAAGACTGAATTCACAAGGACTAACGATTCTGGGGAATGTATTTAAACTATCCGTTCTACCTGAACCCCTAACGTTCCAACTACCCCCCAATGATAAATTGACACTACAGATTAATGGTAATGAGTTTGGCTTACTTTGGGGTGAATTATTGGACGATATTAATAACACAGTCCCACTTATTTCGGCCGGAGGAATTCAACTAAAACTGGGCGAAACAGATATCTTGAACGCTAACGCGGAGCTAGTTCTCCATATTTCGGATACAGAAACTTATTTTGAACTAAAAGGCCAAACGGGTCTGCAGCTACCTGCTGACCTTATTGATGAAGTAGAAGGAGAGCTAAAAAGCACAGCCCATTTTGTTTACCACTATGATATTGGCGGAGCCTACAATCTGAATCTGACAGATTTCAACACCTCGGGAAGCCTGCGCATTGGTGGTGCTGGGGGAGTTCAACTTTCAGAATGTAACCTCAACATACAAGACATTTCCTATCCTTTACCGGCAACGGGATTGGACTTGAAATTTCAGTGTACGGGCACCTTATCGTGGCAAGCAAGTGGAAGTGTCAGTCAACTACAGGTCAAAGCAGACTACACTAATGAACGATTAATTCTAAGTGCTGATGCCGACATGTATTTGGGTAGTGGGATATGGTTACAAGCACTGGAAGAGCAGCCAATTTTTCATGGAGAAATTCATGCATCGGGCACATATACCTTAGATGTAAATGCACTTTTTAAAATGCCCCACCAAAATGGAAGCACTAAAGATATTGAAGTCCAGGGTAACTTGACATTGGTAAACACCAATGGGCAGTTGCAGCTCACCCAGTTTTCTGCCGCAAGTCAGGTGAATAACCTGACTTGGGAACTGCCCGGAGGAATTGTACTCAAGAGTGCTCATGTTCGGATTTCCAATGAAAATCAGACTTTTTCTGCTGTTATCGGCGGATTGCTTGACCTAGAGGGCGGTCAATCTGTGCAAATAACTACAGCTATGCTATTTCCGAATGTCAATGACCCTACAAATATAAAGATCGACACCCAGGTTGTGATCGATCGACTCAACTTTTTCGATCAGCTATATCTCTTCGAAGGGAAAGTGCAGTTGCGTGTTGCTACAAAACCTCTTTCAGGAACACTTGAGATTATAGAAAGCTCAGCCGGGTTTATCGCAAAAGGCAATCTGAGTATCCATCCGGGATTGTCCGATTTTCACCTGGCCGTTGAGCAACTCGATTCAACCTTTGAATTCAATACCAATGGTTTTGAATTACAACTGCAGTCCGGCTCCATATTTCTCCCCGAGGTGTTCAATCACGGAGGCACCGAGCGGGCCTCTGCCAATATCGGGGACCAGCCGATTAGTTTGGTTTATGAAAACCAGCAGTTGGTTTTTCAAATGGCCCTTGTACTATCAAATTTTGGAATAGATTTTTCCGAAAACGCAGGTCTCGTTGCAAATCTAGAGACGGCAATCTTGAGTATGAGCAGCAGCGAACCTATTCCTAGAATAACGGACGCCAAAGGTCATATTATACTCCCAATTCCGGAGCAAGCCTCCATAAATATAGCTTTCGACAAAGTGACGTGGGATATCCTTGGCTATCCCGATGGGGTGGTACATTTGACCCAGAACATTATTTTTCCGTTAGGTGGCGGGTTCGAACTAGAATTGCTGGGTGGCAGCCAGAATGGTATCCAAACGGGCCTAACGGTTATTCGAAATGACAATGCACAGCCACAGTTTATTCTAGATGGAGCTGTAAACCTTATCCTCCCCATAGATATGCTGACAAAGGAAGAAGGCGATCAAATCTATATAGGCTCTTCGGGCAATATCAGCTGGAGGGCAGGGGAGATGCCCGTGCCTCATCTCGAGGAATTGCGAATCGGAGGCAATTTTCGTTTGGGAGGAACTGGTGGTATCAAGATACAGGATGGGGAGCTCACGGCCGCTGGAATAGAAAATATGCTGAAGCCTTCGAATGACCATCCGTTTCTTTTATTGCTAAGTGGAAAGCTGTTTTTAGGGGATGACGGCCCCGGAGCGGGAATTAATGATGCCAGTTTTACCTTTATAGGTGATGAGTATCCCTTGTTCGACTTTCAGGGTTTTTCTATTAAACCCGGAGAAGAACAGTTAGGTGTTATGGAACAACTTCCGTTGAAAGTTCGAGATTTGGAAGTGGCCTTTATCGAGCCTGATCCATTGCCTGCCAAATTAGACCCTACCAATATTCGCGTTACGCTTAGTGCAGAACTCGAAATACCTCTTTCCTCTGGTAGTTTACTTGGTATGGTAGATGGTATTTCTGTACATTTCAATGAACATGGCATTCCTATTCGAAAAGACGGCAATCCCGGAATTGATATCGAAGGAATCGGAGTAGGAATCGATGGTTTTGAAGCGGGTGGTATGCTCTTGACCGGTGTGGTGTATCTCGGTGGATTGGATGATCCAGAAGATTTGTTCTTTGCGGGAAAGGTCGGAGGAAAATTCAACGGCACGGGCGTGTCGGCCTTATTGGCTCTTGGTATGAAAGGGCCACGAGGACTGTGTCTCGAAGTCAGTGGTGGGTCGGCAGGTATAACCCTGCCCTATGGTTTTTTGCTCACAGGGGCCGAAGGCGGGGTAGTTTTTCCAAATCTGGACGGAAGGGTAAGTAATGCCGACCCATGCGATATTCGAACCTATATTACCTTAAATGATGAAGGCAGGCCCGAACGGACAAATCAAGCTCCGAAAAGTCGGCAGGAAATACCCAGCGACGAAAAAGTCATTCAACAATCGGATGAAGCGACGGTAAGTGAGGGTGCAGAGTTTTCCTGTCCCCAAGGCCAATGTCCTCCTCCGGCCGTTAGCATCATATCACAACCCCATCCTGACAGGCAAAAATACCCTGATAGAGTTATCATAAAGTTTACTTCAATTGATGAGGTCATACTAAATGAGCTGGGAATAACACCTGAATTTTTCGCCCAGCTGGGGCTGACGACTCCAGAAGAAATCGCGGAAGTAACTGTGGGGAACATTTTTAATCTGGTCGAAGAAAATTTTCCCGACCTATCAACCTTATCCCTGACATCTGAAACACAAAATGAAGTAAACGAACTGGCCGGAAAACTAAAAAACGATACACGCAGTATGTTGATCAACCAATTTTCCAGTGGTATTCAACTGGCGTTGATGAATAACAATAGCGTATATGAGGCGGTAAAAGAAATGGCCTATGCCGGTATTCCCAGCCCTGAGACGACCCTTAAGCTAACAGGCACATTCTCCTATTCCGGTATATCTACATTTTTGTCGATTACCGGAGGATTTTCCATTAGTACGGTGATGATACCACAACCTGTGCCCTTGATCAGCACTGTGGGGATTCTTGGTTCTATCAATTTATTGGGCATACCCATGGGGACGGCTAGGCTGTTTTTGAACACTACCGATGCCAGTGGTACACCCTTATTATTACCTACTATTTGTGGTGATGTACATGTCGCTATTGGCCCTATCGAATTTGGTCAATTACGAATGAAATTTGAGGCGGAAGGTCTCACCCAAGGACTGGCCAATGCCAGTGTCACCTTTGCCGAACATTTGTCGGCACCGTTGGTTCATGAGCTGGTGAATCTGGTGGTACGGGAAGTACTAGAGCATCCTGATTATGACCCCAATCAACCTGAAAGTGCTCTTTCATTACTGAGTTTTCAGCAATTGGTAAGCTTCTCAGGCGCGTTAATAAATCTTCCATCGGAGCGAATTACTCCCGAAATCTTGGATTGTCTGATAGAGTTGACCAACAATGCTTGGGAAAGCTTTGATCCAAAATTTTTACTCTGTGGTCAAGTACAGCCCAAAATTTTTGGCTTAGGTCTTGGTAGTGAGTTGACGAGTGCCAAGATTAACATTGACAAAACGTCCTACGCCGCCCAATTTGGTATATCGCCATCCGCAATTCTCAGTTATGTCTTTGGTAGTATTTTCCCTGCCATTGATAAGGCTACCGTGGGCATGGCCTTTAAATTGCCAGACCCTGTAGGGCTGATGAATAAAATGCTGACTACTGATATGAGATCTTTGCAGGAGATGACGGCTTATCTGCAGGAAGGTTTTGAGCACGTTCTAGAAAATGCGACCTACACGGTGGAATATGAATTGACCCCAATGGGCCTAAAGATGGCCGATGCGGAAGCTCGTTTGCTCATGCCCGACTTGATGGATCACCCCGCCTCTCCCAGTAGTACTTGGAAAAGACCGGAAGACCGAACAAATGAGAATTATATTTCGCGTTTGCAGCTATTATTGAGGGCCTTAGATGCTAATGTATTGGCCAATCCGCTTTGGAAAGGTTCTTCAGAAGACTTAAATGTACTTACAGTCAACAATACATATGGATTGAGTTTTAAAAACTATTTCCCACACGGTGGCTTTCTGGGAGCAGCCAAACTGAGCGTTCCACTAGTGTTATTGGATGGGATTCCTCCCCAGTTGATCGCCGAAATGCTCAATTCGTCCGATATGCTACAACGTTTCAATGTGGCCAAAAACATCTTGGAAAACTATATCCTCAAAACAGAAAATATCGGTCAACTGGCCTTTTACGTGCCTTTTCCCAATCCACCAACTTTCACCATAGATGGTCAAGACCCAACACCAATGCAGATTGTCAAAAAAATGCAAGAAGATGGATTTGATTGGTCGGATGTGGAAGCAGGAGATTTGTTGTCTGTTGAACAAGCCTTTTTCAAAGGTCATATTCAAAATGCTCGCTTGCTGGGAATTCCTATTTTTGATGCTAGAGTAACTGCCTATGGACCAGATGCGACTACGAATAGTCCGGGCCTTTTCGAGATTAGTGCTGCCATCCCACAAAACTCATGGCTAAGCGAATTTATCGACAGTGCAGAAATGCGCTTTACCCTTAGCCAATCTCCGGTTCGCCCTGTAGATGAATACTTTAGCGAGCTGCTCGCACTAATGCAATACCATAAGAATCACTCCGGTCGTCTATCTAATACTGGTACTGCCGTTGAAATATTCAGTAATTCTGACTTCAGTGGTGAAAAGCAATTCTTGGAAATAGGTACTTACCGGACCAAAGATTTGAAAATTGGCAATGATCAGTTGAGTTCGATTCGTATTCCTCAAGATGCGGGCTTGCAGGTTATTCTTTATGAGGGAGATAATTTTCAGGGAAGAAACATTGTACTTACCGGCAGTATCAATGGCCTGGGCAATTTCAATGAAATTGTTTCCTCCATTCGCGTTTTGCGCACAACGCCTTTAGATAATTTAGTCGCACTGTTTACCGAAGGGCTTCCCAAAATGATTATGCAAACTGAAGTAGATAAAATGCGCATTCCGGATGTACTAACTAATTTTATTCGGGTGGAGGCCAACACTTCGTTGGCTATTACCGCCTATAGTCCTTTTTACAATCCTAATGCAGTGGGTACGGACCTGAATGCCCAGCTAAAGCGCAATGGGGGTACATGCTTTACCTTTAAATGCAAGTTTGGCATCTCCAATATTTTTGAAGTAGACGTACCCAAGGCTCAGTTTGCCTTACTGCCATTTAACGATACCTCAATATTGCCCAAAATCCTTGGTGAGTTTGTAATCAATAAGATTGATCTTCCCTTTGGTTTAGCCGCGATAGAGCAAGCTAGAATTTATTTCAATAGCGCACCTAAGAAAGGGGAAAACCTTTTAGAGATAAAGGGAAACATGTCACACCTTCCGTTGGGATTGTTCAACTTAGTGCCCTTACGCGGAAAGTGGGTTTCTACAACTTTGACTGTGGGGAATGTAAATAATAGTGGAAATTTTACTACTAGCCTTTCAGCGCTTAGGTTTCAAAAAGCCGGTTTCATAAGATCGGATCTCGCCCTTTATGGTAGTGTAATAAACCAACCAATTAATATTCACTCGGCTGCCATCTGGAATGCTAAAGTTGCAGGTCGAAGCATCGCTCTTTTTGTAGGTGCAATAGAAGTACTTCGACTATCATCCGGTACAACCTTATCGGGTTCAGTAAAAGGGAAGGGGTTTTCCACTGCACTGGTACAGCTTACTTTGCCAGTTGATGTAAAACTTACTGCTTTTCCTGGTCACGCTATTCTCAAACAAAGACTTAGCTCACCGAATGGAGGGCAGGCGACCTTGACAATCAATAGTAATGGTACTTTTTCACTGAAAGCAATTGCTGCACCATTTAATTTCGGCCTAATCCAAATTTCAGGAGCCGGTAATCAAAACTTTGGTGTGCAGATCTCCAACCAGGGCTTCAAACTATCTGCCGGTGCGCAGTTGAACCTTAAAGGTATCACCCGAAAGCCTTATAACCTTAAACAATTTCAGATTCGCACAGATACGACCTTTTCGGTAGTGGCAACGGGAGGGAAAATCGGTATGGCTCAATTTTTTGAAATAACCGGTGGAAAATTACAAGTCAACCGGGGTAATTCGCAAACGTCGATTTCAGTGGTAAGCCCTTCTTTTTATCTATTTCCTGCAACATCTTTTAGCAACCAGCTATCCGTTGGTAATTTTTTCATTAATTCTAATGGCTACTTTGGAATTACTTCAGCAAATCAAAGCATCAATTTGCCGCGCTTAGTAAAGGCAAAAGGTAGTTTCCAATTTAGCAGAAATCAATCGGGAGTGAGCGGAAAGCTGAATAAAGCCAGTGTAAAACTCTTACCACTTAATTTGAATCTGAGTGGAAATGCCGTGATCAGCAGTAATGCTATTCAGATTTCATTGGTTGCCAAAGCTTATAAAGTAAGTGGTTTGATAGACATTAGCCCTGCCTCATGGCAATTGGATTGGCAAAAGCAAAAAAGCTTTAGCCTAAAGGCCATCAGTCCCACTTTGAAAATCCTGAATAAAAGCCTGACACCCCTTGGGCAATTTGTCTTTAACTGTAAAGATGATAGCAGCTTTTTAATTCGTTTTAGTACAAATTCGGAGCTGAATATTTTGTCAGGATTGTTAGAAATAGGGCCAGCCACAGTTGATTTTAGTAAATCCAAGGCTTCCATCTACAATCTAAAACTGCAAGCTAAGGTCAAAGTATTAAAAAATCCAGCCAGTGGGCAATGGATTTTAAACCAAACTACCGAGATTAATCTAGCCAACGGCAATTTCAAAAAAGAGATCACAGCTTTGCGAAATAAAACTTTTGCAGACGTGGGCCTAGCCAAGTTATATTCTAACAGCAGCAGCCGAACTTACCTTGCGAAGAGCAGCAGTAGTTATTATTTTGAGTTTAGCAAACTGAAGTTTTGGGTAATGAACATTGAGAACACAGTATCGGGAAGCTGTACTTCTTCGGGAGGTTTAAAACTAAAATGGACTACGGCCAAAGAATTACAGCTAGGACCATTTCGGCTACCAAGTCGAAAAGCGGAAGTAGTTACGAACCTGAAGAATCGGAGTTTTAGTGTGAAAATTCCTGCTGGTAAATTAAAGGCACCTAATGTGACCGGTTTCCCTACTAGTGGCATCAATATTCCTCAACTCAATATCAACACTAGTGGCGATTTCGTAACCAACTTGAGCGCTTTCGCGATAAATGGTATTAATCTGAGTACCTCAGGAAGTAACAACACCATTAAATTATATGGCAAAGACAAGAGAATAAAGATTCGCAATAAGGAAAGTCTTTGGGGGGCATCGGCAGATTTAAGTTTGGATATTAAGTCTGACGGTGCGGTGAGTGGTTATATCAGGGGATCCTTCAAATTGCGCAATATCACAGTAGGTTCGGTCAAGTTTAGCACCATCAATTTGGGGTCAGTAACCCTAACATACAATGCTTCGCGAAGTGACTATCAGTTTGAAGGAAAGGTCACCCTCAACAATGTGTCAGGGAAAAAGAAGAAGACAACTTTCAAAACTAAGAATGTCTGGAATATTCTAAAAGGCATTTTTGAAACCGTTACCGAAACAATAGTTACTTGGGCGGCTCGAACCTTCAAGATTCGTGTGACGTTGAAATTTGGTTCTGCTGGAAGTTCATATAGAATAAAAATTTTATGATTCTGATGCTATTAATAGTTTAAGACATCATAGACTTCGCCTTCGGCAGCTAGCATTATCGTTATGGCACCGGTGGTGATTTTGATTCATGGCCTTTGATTGAAGGTGATTTATGGAAATTCTATAAAAAGCTCAATAAAGCTATTGAAGCATTATAATATTTAAGTTCAAGTAGGTTGGATGAGCTGGTCAAAGTGAACCACGTGCGCCGGATTAAAGTGAGCATAGCAATAATTATCGAAACTGCTTATATAGCTTAGGCTGCAATGCGTTTTTAAGTGGTTCACTTACACCCGTTTTGGGTGGCTCACTTTATCCGTTTTTTGCACACTTAGCCTGTATAGATTAAATATTTGGCCGACGTTACTTTCATTCGTATATTTAATAATAACTAAATCCTACAACATTTGATATATATACTTACAACAGGTGGTACCATTGAGGGATTGGATTATATGAGGAAATAGCATCCTTAACTTACTGAATTCACAGCCGATCAACAACGGATTTACTTCTTTTTGATTTTGAAAAAATCTTCTAAATACAAAAAATTCCATTCGGCTTCTTCACTCCTTTTGTGATAAAAACGGAGTCTTTCCCATCGATTATTTTCATAGAAAACTATTTCGATAGGATGCATTCCTTTTTTTAGTGCAATCGCACCTGAGGATTCTACTTTGTTTTCGCTGTTATCGAAAAAATCATTGGTTCCAACTGAACAAATCAGTTTGTCATGTATTTTTAAATAGCCAGCAACACCTGCCGTACATTTAAAATAGTACATTCCAACTTCAGTAATTTCGATATACCCAGTGTATTTTATTCCAAAATTATCTTTGTTAATAGCAATACCAACATCGAAATCAGTAACGATTCCTTTTTTTATTGGAGTTAGTTTACTTAAATCTGGAATGACATCCCAATTCCCTTCGTAATAAGCATAAGATAAACCTGGAATAGTCTTTTTAATATTTTCACCATTTAGGAGTGATATTTCTTTATAATATTTTATAAATGGAGTGGTACTTTGACCTTTTTCATTGGTCAATATTACTTCAATATTTGAGGTTTCTTGAATTTTCAAAGTACTCGAAAACTCCTCAGAATTTGAACTTTGATTATGGGTTATTACATTGGTTTTTAAAAGGTTAAATGGGTGTTCAAAAGTTACTGAAGTTTCTTTAATAAACTGAGGTGTTATCGGTTTAAAATAATCTGGACTACTTGGAATTATAGAAAAATCAGATTTTCCATCCAAATAAAAGTCCTTGTATTCTTCCCCTTCATAACTCAATTTCCAATAATATTGCAAAAAGCCCAAATCTTTAAAGTCTATAGGCTCATTCGCTTTTAAAGTTATTTCTAAGATACTTTCTTCGCCAGGCATTAACCGGAGGTTTTTCTTTGCAGGAAATATATCTACTTGATGATGATGCAAAAATGATAGATCTAACTGCAAAGGAACTTTGGCTGTATTGTTGAAATGAAAATAAACAGTACCATCGTCAAATTTTTCACCCTGATTTGTTAAAACAAGATTTTCAAAACTGGTATTACTAAATAAAGTACGAGCCATTTTGGCTGTAGAATCGTTAACAATGTCGTGAGATAATATTCCATCCAATCTCAAATTTGCCATAACAGGGCCGTTGTCGGTCATAGTCATCCAAACAATATGGTCAAATTCACCAAAACGGGTACCTCTTAATCTACTACCACCACCTGTAGTTCCTAATACATAGTAGTTAGATTTTTCTCTTTCTATATGTTGATAATGGTGCTCGTGGCCAGCCATTACGGTATGTTTTCTGTTGTTTAGAGCTTTCTCTATTTTTTCAAATCTGCCATTAGTGTCATATTTCCAAACGGGATGATGAATTAAGACAAAGGTCCATTTTACATCTTTGTTCTCTTCAATAGACTTTAGGGCATAATTAGTTTGTTCTTCTGTAAGATTGTAATCATCGTCATCATTGGAATCTAAAATAAGAAACAATACATCTTTATAAATGAAATTGTAAAAGCGTCTTCCAAAACGTTGTTCCCACTCTTCTTGCATTACGGTATTGGTAATATCATGATTTCCGGGAAGGTAAAAGAATGGCATTTTTAATTTATCTACTTTTAAATTAAATTCATCCCACTCTTTTTGAATTTGATCTCTATTCTCTGTATATCCCTGTATAAGGTCACCAACGCTCAATACAAATTCGGGCATCATTAAATTCAATTTTTCCACCCCGAGTTCAAACACTCCTGCCCGTGCACCGCCCGTATTGTCACTAACTATGGCAAATTGAAAATTTGCTGGATTATTGTAAAATTCAAGATTTGTCCATGGTTTAAGAGGAATATTTACATCTGTTGTGAAGGTGTTTTCATTTTGACTATTAACTGTTAGTGTGAATAGTAAGATGATTATAGAATAAATCAGATTTTTCGTTTTCATCAGTTTATGGTTTAAAATTGAATTATTTTTTGTCTGTAGCTATTTTTCGGTTCTGTCGCATCTGTCAAAATTTACAATAATTTCGTCATAACAAAATAAATATTTAAACTAATCTTCAGGTAATTACGTTTCTTAAGTTTCCAGTTATCTTCTAAAAATAGGCTCAAATATTATAGATGCGACAGAACCAGAATCTGTAAGCGTAGAGAACGGTATAGATTTATCTGTAAAAAAAGATGGTTTAAATACCATAGTTTCAAATGTAGATTTAGAGTTGGTGTTTAACGAGGCCGAAGGACGCCTGACTTCTTACAAATTCAAAAACAATGAATTATTGAAAGATGGAAAAGGGAAACCAAATTTCTGGAGAGCAGTTACAGACAATGATTTTGGAAGTAAAATGCAAATTAAAAATATTGAGTGGAAGAAAGCATCGTTGTTTTCTGAAGTTACAGAAGTTGTATCAAACCAAGTATCTGCGAACGAAGTTGAATTAAAAATAACGTATAAATTACCAGGCGTAGAGACCCGATTTACAAGTGTTTATACGATTAATGGAAATGGAGTTGTTCGAATTGAGAATACATTAGGAACTACAGATTATAAAGGAGATTTACCAAGAATTGGTATGCGTATGCAAATGCCAAAGCAATATAGTGAAATGACTTACTTTGGTAGAGGCCCTTGGGAAAATTATCAAGATAGAAAGCATTCCGCTTTTATTGATTTATATACGTCTACAGTTTCAGATCAGTATGTACCTTATATTCGACCTTCAGAGAATGGATATAAAACAGAGGTAAGATGGGTGTCTTTAATTAATAAGAACGGAAACGGATTAATGGTTGTTTCAGAAGATGCTAGTAATGGGTTAGGCATAGGTGCTTTACATATGCCAAACGAAGATTTTGACACGACTCCTGGACTTGATTATGGAGGTTCTACATCTGTTGACGAAAAATATCAAATTGATGGAATTCCTGAAGTAAATAAAGCAAAACACACTACAGACATTAAAGAACAAGATTTAGTTCAATTAAATATTGACCTTGTTCAACGTGGTGTAGCTGGTGATGATAGTTGGTATTCAAAACCTCAAAAAAAATATCTTA
>RCNB010001059.1_pt1 | contig 17608 bp, 21 predicted proteins | sample 2041321 | NCBI WGS metagenome assembly RCNB01 (sample SAMN09708232, study PRJNA481090) | Marine sediment metagenome, whole genome shotgun sequencing project. | reverse complement strand
TCGGTGGACTAATCGACGAAGATGGCAATGCTTACCTAACCGATAGTAATGGCTGCACCTACTTCAGTAATAATATAACTGCGGGCGGCGCACAGCTGATACCCGATCCGGACCCCCAAAACTTCTTTCCTGAAATAACCGGAAACTTTGATATCTACACAACGATTGGCGGATCAATCGAATATGCTGGAGGTATCGTTGGTGGCATTTCGGGGCTGGGCAATTACTGTGTCAGCGCGGCTATTACCGGCCTGAACGGCAATGCACCCGGGACCGGAGCGGAAGCAGGCACAGACCCAATATCACATCTTTGGGCTCAAGCTATCGTATCTAATGATGACCCTATCGACATCACTAACGACGGCATCTGTGGCGAACTTTTGAGCACCGGCAACGGTGCCAACCAGATTGTCGGTTTCTATTCCGAACAAGCACCAGGTCTGGTCGGAAACACCCTATACAATAAAGACTCAAGCCTCAGTTTATTGGATAGCCGCTGGGTCGACAATGGTAATGCCCTCACAATAACCATTGATGCAAATGGCGATATTATTGCTTCTCAAAACTTCTGCAACAATATCAGCGGGACATTCACCATCGATAACCCCGATCTCAATGTATATTCAGCGGAGATAGATCTTGGAACATGCCCACGTACATTCTCCGGTAAAGGCTGGCTTAGCGCCGACAACGCAACCCTAACGCTTATCGGCACCTTTGATATTGGCAGCGTGGTAGGAGCTCCGGTATATACCCTGCAGCGTCTAGTAGTGCCTTAAAAAACTTTTAGTACAAGCAATAAAAAACCCCGCAATAGCGGGGTTTTTTATTGTCTATATGTCGGCTTAGCTATCACATCCACTAAACCGATAAACTGAAATCACTCTTCAGGAGCGATTGTAATACGCACGCCATCAAGCTCATCAGTCATAACTACCTGGCATGACAAACGTGACTCACCTTCTTTGAAACACTCAGTTTCTTCGAGGAGTTCAAGCTCATCGTCCTGAGCAGCGGGAATCTTACCTGCCCACTCCGACTCAATGAACACGTGACAGGTTGCACAGGAACACATACCACCGCACAGGGCTTCAATGCCGTCATCCAACTCACGCAGAGGCTCATAAATGCTCTGGCCGTCTTCCAGGTTAAACTCATGCTGACCGCCTTCGCGATCGATAACAAACATTTTGGGCATGACAACTCCGTGCTCTGCTAACTATTAAAATGGGCGCGAAATATAACATACGCCCAGATTTTGGACATAAGTAAAGGCCGCTATACGAAAAAAGTCAGCTAAGTAATAGAAAATTAAAGGAAAAAAGCTAAGCGTGGCAGCTTAGGCGGTACCGGTGTAAACATCCTGAGGTGAGTCGTCGTGATCACTGTCTTCAGCCATATGCTGAACCTCTGCCAAAAGCACCCTCATACGACGCTGTGCAGTAACCACCTCAGCGCAAGCCTCGCACGCAGGTTTATTGCAAGGCTGTCTTGCAAACAACCAGTATTGAACTGCACCAGCCAACATACCTGAGGCAACATCCCAGGCATCAACAGATTCATCCTCGTCGATCATCCTGTTACCTAGATCAACAACTGCTTCAGCAGATTGATCATAAGTATGTTGATGCGAATCTGACATTAACCAAAAACCCTTCTCATGCGGCAACAGACGACGTAAAAAACTAACAAACGAAATTCTAGCACCCGTTCACTTGATAAGGATGGCAACTTTACATTTTACCGTTGTTAATACTAAACACCGCTGAATACGGTGCGTTTAGAAGCGAAAGATAATGCCCGCATTTGCCTGAAACTGCAGCAACACATTTCCGGAGGTACGAACAACGCAAGTACCTCCGCCATTCACGCCACAAAACCAAGCGCTATTACTACTAACCAACGTGCTCAACATGCGTCCTTCTAGACGCAGACCGATGCGTTTGCTAGGAAAAAATTTGTAGCCGCCACCAATGCTAAACGACCAAAGGTAGTCGCTATCCGCACCTTTCGGTGCCACACGCATACCACCTAGTGTGGCAACCATATAAGGAATAGCGGTTTTTCCACTACCCAGATACGTTCCGCCCAGCTGCAGCGTATCAAGACTGACATCAGGCCCACCCTCCTTAAACTGAATATCCTGATGATTGAAATACAACTCCCACTCGGTAGGTGATTTTGATGGTCCATTCAGTGCAAAACCGTAGTTTGCGGACTCCTTCAAACCAATTTCGCGCTCCGCGTTCGTGGCACCTACTACGTCAATATCCCCTCCAACGGTATAGCCGGCAAATGGCGTCAACTGGATACCACGAAAAGACTCTTGTTGTGCCGAAGCCGTCGTACTGACAACACTCAAAAACACTAAAATCGCTAACCGATACACAATATTTCTCCCAAGGCTCCTACATTTCTGAAGGAACGAAAACCTGTACAAAATCATTCTTCATGCTTATCACTGACCAGTCCTCGGCATCCGATTCCTCAAGAGCCTGCTCTGCCCCTTCAATGTATTCATACTCACGGTCAGCATCATCATGCATGAGCAACATCACCAAACCGTTATCTGCAGCTGCATAACGCATCATATCAAGATCGCCATCTGAATTACCCACGGCAATAATAGGACGACGACCTATGTGCAGATTAATATTGAGCACTTTCTTGGCACCAACATTTAGGGAAGCAAATCGCGTACCACGCTGAATGGCTGAGCCGTCTTCAACCACAATATTTTTTCGGCTCGAGCCCACTACATGATGCTTGGGAACACCATACAAGCGCTCAGAAAAACCGCGAATAAAACCAATATCGCCACCGGAAACAACAAACACCTCAAAGTCGTTCTCCTGAAGATAAGCAATAAACTCAAGCATAGGCTGATAAGCCATACCGGCAAACGAGATGTTGCTATCAGGATGTCGCGAGTTGAACACAAAGTTGGCGCTTAAATCTGTGTAGGCCGAGACACTCAGGCCTTCGGTCACTGCAGCGGACAATGTGCGCATAGCTGCGAAACCCGCCTCTTTCAAATAACGCTCATCGCGCTCCAATACTGCCTTAAACGGTTGTAGCGTTCGCCATTCGGAATGCGAAGCAGCCATCTTATCAACCTGCTCATAGAGCATAAGTAGCTGAAAATAATCAGGGCGCTCTGCCCATAACGTCCCATCATTATCAAATACTGCGATACGTTCGGCAGGTGGCAAATACGTGCTGCTTTCCGGGTTGGTCGTATCGGCAACAAATGAAAGTATGCGTGCCTTGGCCGACTTCTCTTCCCAGGATGGCAAGGGGTCATCCTCTGGCTGCGCACTGCAAGCGATGACAAAAAACGAAAGGCACAGAACTACGAACAGCCTCATGGGGCACCGACAGCGTCAATAATTGCGGCGACTGCCGCATCTGCGGAATCAGCAAGCGTAATTAAATCAAGATCGCCCGAGGAAATCGTGCCTTCATTAACCATCGTGTTCATAAAGGGCTTAAGCTCATCCCAGAAGCTGCCACCCATTGCAACCAAAGGAAAGTCATGCAGCGTATCGGTCTGCATTAAGGTCATCACTTCAAATGCCTCATCTAAAGTACCGAAGCCACCCGGCATTACAACAAAAGCCGATGAGTACTTAACCAGCATTACTTTACGCACAAAAAAGTGTTCAAACTCGACGAATTGGTCCATGTAAGGGTTCGGGTGCTGCTCTTTGGGTAGCTGAATATTGCAGCCAAGGCTCGAACCGCCACCCTCTCTGGCGCCACGATTTGCAGCCTCCATAATTCCGGGGCCACCGCCTGTCATTACCGTAAAACCATTCTCGGCCAGCTTACGTCCTAAAGAGCGAGCCAACTCATAGTATTCGTGCCCCTCTTCAAACCGTGCGGAACCAAAGACCGTGACACACGGTGCTGTGATCTGAATTTCTTCAAAACCGCGTAAAAACTCAAGAAATATTCGTACCGCGCTTTCAAGCTCCTGCTCCCTGCCGCGGCTACCCGACAAAAATAGCTTTTCCGCATCTTTAACCGCTTCAAGCAAAGGAAGTCCACCCTTGAGATAGGAGTCACTTGTAGTCGACAAAATAAGATCCTCACTACATACAGTTGAATACTAAATGCCCTTACCGCTTATCAGGGCCTCGGGTTCAGTGTTGCCGTGGCGACGGTGCCTTTGCCAACCTCACTTTCGATAACAAGCTCGCCACCATGCGCCTCAACAATCCGTCTGCATAAATGCAGACCAAGACCAAAACCACCGGTATGCCGGCTTCTCGCAGGATCTGCGCGATAGAACGGCTCCGTAATTCTGAGCAGATCATCAGCCGCTATTCCGCGACCATGATCACGAACACGAACATATACCAGGTCATCGATGCGACCAAAGCTAATCTCAACCGGATCAGCATCAGCTGGGCTATGGCGCAATGCATTATCCACGAGGTTACGGACTAATAGACGAATACGGGTTGAATCATACTCGCCGTCAAAATCCAAACCGCTCTCAAGCAAAACAACACGGCCTGCTGAACGCTGAGCAAAGTCCAAATCAATAACCGATTGGGCTAAATCAAGCAGATTGCCTGGTTCGCGTCGCAAACTCGCATGACGAGTATTGAGTGCCTCACTCTCGAGAATATCGGTAATAAGACGTTCCATTTCTTCAACGTCTTCTAGCAGGCTCTGCTTGGTAGCATCGTTATCAAGAAACTCAAGCGCAACCTTGGTTCGGGTAAGGGGTGATCGCAGCTCATGACTGATTGCCAGCATCAACTGCCGCTTGGCTTCGAGCATATCCTGCAGGTCATCGGCCATTGCATTAATACCGTCGGCAAGATCACCGAGGTCATCTTTACGACGCTTCTTAATTCTGAAATCGAGGTCGCCACCACCAATTCGCGCAGCACCCTTCAACATAGCCTGAATCGGGTTAATCAAAAAATTCACGCCGAGAAAACACAGGAGTAGCACCAGCAAACCAACCACGCTAAAAATGAGCCCTGTGTCATAAACAGGAGCTGGCTGATCTGCAATTTTCGGAGAAACAAAAATAATGTCGTATTCGCCCTGAGTAAGCTTCACATAGACATGTTCCTGAAAGCGCGCAAATTCAACCTTCTCCAGGGTCTTAACCCAGTCTTCAACATCCGGCAGGCTCGCATCACCCAAATCCAGCAGCGACAAAGGACCAAAAGGTACATCAGCGGTTTCAGGAAATAGCGGTTCTGATTTCCAGTCAATGCCAGGACCATTCAGTCGTATATCGACAGGTATACGGCTGGTAATATCCTTCGCCCTCGCAACTGAAGGCGGCGTTCCGAGGTCTTTCAACACATACTCAGCGTGCAGTGAAATATGCGCGCCGACGATAAGCCGCAGGTAGTCACTATCCTGAAACGCTTGCATCGCAAAGCCCACAGCATAGGTGTACGCTATCGATGCGAGCAAAAATACCACCAGCAAACGTGCAGACAACGAATGGGTAATTCGGGTTAACGTATTCATTCGATTTCCTGTCCGAGGAATACGTAACCAGTACCCCAAACTGTTTTGATGTAACGCTGGTCCTTACCCGTATCGCCAAGTTTCTGACGAAGGCGGCTCACGAGAATATCGACCGACCGCGAAAACAACTGAGCATCGATACCACGTAGCTCATTCAGTATTTCATCACGGTTATAATTTTTTCCTGGATTCTGCGCAAGTAAAAGCAATAACTGGTATTCCATCGTAGTCAGCTCGATGAGCTCGTCATCCAACTTTACCGCACGACGCTCAATATCAATTTCAAGCCCATCAAACTTCAATATCGATTTAGCTGATGGCGTATCACCTGCACGACGCAAGACATTCTGGATACGAGCAACTAATTCTCTGGGTTCAAATGGCTTGGGCATGTAATCATCGGCACCCAGCTCAAGCCCCACAATACGGTCGGTTACCTCACCACGTGCGGTTAACATGATGACCGGCACACTACTCGTTTTACGAATCGTACGGCACACATCAAAACCATCCTGACCGGGAAGCATCACATCGAGGATGACAAGGTCTGGCTCCAATGACTCAAGCACCTCAAGGCCTTTTGCCGGATCTGTCGCCGCAGTCAGGTCAAGCTCAAACCTGTCAAAATAGGCCGTAAGCAAGTCGCCGAGTTTTTCATCATCATCAATAAGCAGGATTTTGGTCATAGCTTTTGTCTTCTGGGCCTTGATCGGCCGGAGGCCGAATTAGATTCTGTTTGCACTTGTATTCTAATCACCCCGAACACGAATAACGATAGGGGTTACAAAAAGTTACAGCGCACTCAGGCCTTGTTATCAGGTTCAATAAAGCACCACTTCAACATCGGCACTTTTGCTTTTAACTCGCGTTCCAGATCATTTATATGATCTACAGCCTCTCCGATAGTTAAATCTGACCGCATACGTATTTTTGCAGCCAACATCATCTGGGGGCCTAACTGCACGGTAATCGTATTCAAAACTTCTTCAATTGCCGTATCTGCTTCCACAATATCATCGATGAGCTTCTGCAATTCAGGCTCTGCAGACTTGCCAATAATCAATGAACGAATTCGTATCGCAATAAATACTGAGACACAGATCAGCACGACACCAATCGCTATAGAACCCATAGCATCATAAACAGGGTTGCCAGTGTATGCGGTCATGAGTATCGCCATCAATGCAAGAGACAGTCCCAGCAATGCAGCCACATCTTCGCCGAACACAACAACCAGCTCTGCATTGCGGGTATGACGCAACCAGTATGCGAAAGAACTGCTGCCGCGCAACTTGCCGATTTCACGAAGTGCCCCAAACAAACTGCCGCCTTCGAGCACGATAGCAAAAACCAGAATACCGACAGCGATCCAGACTTGGTTTATCGGTTCAGGATTCTGCAATTTATGCAGCCCTTCATATATTGAAAATAAGCCACCGAGACTAAACAGCATCAGTGCAACGATAAAGCTCCAGAAATAGCTAAGCTTGCCGTAGCCAAGCGGATGATCGTCATCAGGCGGTCTTTGAGATTGCTTAATACCAAGAAACAACAGTACCTGGTTGGTGCTATCAGCATAGGAGTGAATAGCTTCGGCCAACATACTGCCCGAACCCGTAATTACAGCCCCCCAGGTTTTAGCCAGCGCAATACCGAAGTTTGCTAGAAATGCATAAAGAATCGCGCGTAGCGATGAATCCTGTCCGGCGCTCATACCGTCTCCTATGTCGATGCGGAAGCATATCATGCAGCTCAAAGCTCACGCACAAGCAAACCCGAACACGCTAGAATGATTCGCAATGAAACAACATCACGATACAATCTCTCAAGAATATAGTGGGGCCTAGCGACCTTCAAGGCTACAAGACAAGCGAGCAGGTTATAGTCAGCAGATGAACGAACCGGAATTCACCGCAGAAGATGCGATCGCATTGCAGGAACAGGCGAAGCGGCTTGGCATCAATGTGATGGAAAGGCACATCCTATTATGCTGCGACCAAACGAAACCAAAATGTTCAACCCGTGAGGCGAGTCTGAAATCCTGGGAGTACCTCAAGCGACGACTCAAGGAACTGGATCTGGTCAAACAAGGCGGGGTCTATCGCAGCAAAGTGAATTGCTTGCAGCTTTGCATGCACGGCCCTATAGCCGTCGTTTATCCTGAAGGCACCTGGTACAGGCACTGCACTCCCGCAGTACTGGAGCGAGTTATTCAGGAGCACCTAATTAACGGAAAGCCGGTTAGTGACTACGTCGTAATCAGTCGAATTCTAACGCCCGCCATCGACTAGTCGAATCAAGCTGTGTCGCCGAGGAACAGCTACCCTCTACCAGACCATCAACCTGCAGCTTCCATAAGTGTGCAAGCAACGATTGCTCTGCAATTGGATGCATTTTTGTCGGCACGTCGTCATACACTTCAGGCAGCAAATCACTGGTAGCCAAATTCCCGTTTACAGTTAACGCTCGAAGCAGTCGGAGCGTTTTCTTCTCACGCTGCAAACGATGCCGGATCAAACTACTAATGGCGCGCCACGGTTCTGAAATTACGTCACCATGCCCCGGAGCAATAGCTCGTATGGGATAGTGCCGCAACAACTCCAATGAGTTCAGGTAGCAACGCATCGAACCATCCGGTGGCGGGATAACAACGGTTGTACCCTGATTGATGTGATCGCCACTGAACAACGTACCGGTATCGGCATCCAGATAACAAAAGTGATTTGAGGCATGACCCGGCGTATGAATCGCCTGTATCTTTAATGTGCCCAACTCGAGTAGTTCGTCATGCTCCGGTATTTTGTCCGGCCGGAAACCCGAATCCTGATACGACTGAAACTCCGCCGGTGCAGGCATACCAATACGTTGAGCGCCGGTTTCAGCGGCAATAATTCCTGCGGCGGGAGAATGATCGCGATGCGTATGCGTCACGAGAATCCATTTCAAATTGCCATCGGCTGCATTAAGAATATTGTCGACATGCGAGTGCTCATCCGGTCCGGGATCAATGACTAACTGTCCACCACCCAACAAATAGGTATTAGTGCCGTTGCCAGTCATCATGCCACCATTGCTGGCGGTCAGGCACTGTAGCTGCTGCTCCGCGCTACTCATTGTTATCAACAAGCATAATGTTAAGCCCCTCCAAATCCTGTGATACTTCGCTCAGCACGACCTCACCGCTCTCTTTCCGGGGCCAAATTGCGGGTGTAAGGGACTTGTCCTTTGCACCGATAGCTGCCATCGCCTCCGCTACGGTTCGATACCCCAGCAACAGACGAAGGTTTTCAATCGTAGGTCGCGGTAGCAGTAGTTGTTCTTGTAGTTCAATGGCGCGAGAAGCGCCGTACCATTGGACTTCTAGCGCTTCCAAGCCATCTGCTATAGGTTCTTGCCCCTCGGGTAACTTGGCCACAAAAAAACGGGTCGCATAGCGGGGCGAAATCCACTCGGGTGCAATCCAAAAACTGAGGTATTGAATCTTACGAAAATCAAACTGCCAATTATTTTGTTCAACTAGCTCACCAAAACTTTGATGTCGCTTCAGCAAAGCATCTCTGCTCTCATGAAATGAATCGGTTGATGATGTTCGAGCTAACAATAAGATGCCTGCCTCCTCAAACAACTCGCGGACGGCTGCATACCACCAGGACTTTCCGAAGCGCTCTACTCCGAGCTGTCGACACGCCTCTGCATCACTTAAGACACATTCACAATGCTTCAGGAATTCCGTCTTATCCTGTGGTTCACGACAACCACCGGGAAACACCCAGGCATTTGCAAACGAAATATTGGCCGGCCGCTTCAGCATCAGCACCTGCAAGCCATCTTTACTATCACGCAACAACAAAATTGATGCGGCAGCACGATACAGAGGCAAGGCATTCATAACTAGCTTCCCAATCGTTGCAAGCAACCAGAATTATATAAGTTAAAAAATAAACAGGAGGTGATCACGAATGTGATTATAAGGCTAAGGTGCCCGGCACCTTGCGAATTTGGCCGTAGGGTCAACCCCGACAGAAGACCATGGCAAAACTACTAAGCAAGGTGCCAGACATAGCAAACTATGAATACCGCTAGAACCGGAGGGTTTTGTAGAGTTTTCACTGCAACGCACGAAAAACTATGCGACAAACCGATAACCCGGAACTGTTGCCACTCACTGTCTTCTAATAATTAATAGTTATGCGTCAGCTTGCGTTATAACTATTTGACGTGGAAACCCGTGAGCAAATTCTAAGAATTTATTGGCTTGAGTTTCTGATTCTGACGCTTCTAAAACAGTAAGGTACAGAGCGGTACCAACGAAGATGATTATATATGACGCGGAGCAGGTTGTGCGTCTATTTAACTATGCACAGCTCGAAATATCTGAAGAAAATCAATATTCCAGATCGGTATATAAATTTAAATTATACTTACAGAACAATAGCTTAAAGTTTTTGGCTGCAGCGAGTGCACATGTAAACGGATGTCCGGAGCAACACTAGCAACAGGCAGCCTGATCCTGGCTCAAAATAGCTGACGAAAATGGATCTTCGTAAAAATCACCACTAAAAAGGCCGAAATGGACGCTATCGTCGCCAACTACATCAAAATAGGCTGAAAAACGCGAATCACTCAGCATTTTTGCCAAATTTCCACTCACAGCCACCTCTGTCCCTACCGGGAAAGACAAACCTGCTGCAAAATCAATAGATTCTAGTTGCTCGGCAACTCCACCCCGATAAACAGCCCGTTGCCCGTAATTTTCTGGGCGCGATTCCATACCGTCCGCCTTAAAAAGGCGGTAGGTTGCAGAACAAAAGCCTATATCACCGACCTTTTGCGCTAATTCAGGGTCTTCAACGTCAATTTTGTGGCTTTCAACCAACAGCGGCTCCGCAAAGCCCGCATCACGCGCCAAAGCAATGAAATCCTGCCAATACAGCGCACCCGACAAACATTCACCGTACAACACCGGATCCTTTGTAAGCTCAGCAGGAATGCGCCGGTCTGCATACACATCAGCAAAATAGAGTTCACCGCCGGTCCGCAACAAACGGTATGCGCTATCAAGAACAGCGGCCTTATCTATTGCCAGATTAATTACGCAATTCGAGATAATCGCATCAAAGCTGCCGGACTCGAGCGGCAATTCATCAAGCGCCTCAATATTGCCTTCCAAGAATTCAACGTTCGACTTCGAATAAGCAAATTGCTCACGATGAAATTCCTGATACTCCCGTGCTACATCAAGCTGCACCGGCGTCATATCAACACCAACAACCCTGCCCTGCTCACCAACCAAGCGCGACAACAAATAGACATCACGACCAGCACCACAGCCCAAATCAAGAATGTGCAACCCATCCAACGCTTCAGGCAGTGCCAACCCACAACCGTAGTAACGCGCCATGACCTCGTCATGCAGTTCGGAGAGAGCTTGTTTCACGTAGTCTGCTGGCTGCACTACGGTGCAGCATGCACTAGTCTTTAGATCATCAGATGATTCCAGCACCTCACCGTAATAACGCTGAACTTCCTGGTGCACATCGGACTCAGAACGTGAGTCGGTTTGTATATTGTCTTTAGTGTCCATGCTTTCCTGTATCGTCTGGTCTGGATGATCAGATTAATGTCATCTGAAGCAAATTCATGTGCAGTGAACAACTGCATCACTCAAGCAGGGTATGCCTTGATCGAAGACTGCAACAATAGCTCAATGCTGGTGCTGTTTGCCAGAGCACCGTGTTTAGGCGCAGGCAAGCGCCGCATCGCGGCTGAGCTCGGCGACCAAGTCGCACATGCCATTAATCAGGGCATGTATGCGGCTGCTATAGGCGACCTTGACCGCTGGCAGGGTCCGACAGCAGTTGCACTAGCCGGTGTTAGCCACAGCGAGTTTCAAGAAGAATCGGCTAACCCTGATACCAGCAAGCAGCGACTGTATCTGGCGCAACCGGAAGCAAGCTTTGGCGCGCGCATCAAAGCCATCGAAACCAAACTACGCCAGCACCATAACAACCCACTCATATTCATTGGCAGCGATGCCCCTGAGCTCGCTGCAAACGCCTACCAGCAGGCCGCGCTTACTCTGGACGCATACGACGTTGTGTTGGCCCCTGCGACTGATGGTGGTGTAACACTGCTCGGTGTAAGAGAATCCTGGCCGGAGCTCGAACAACTCCCGTGGGGCAGCTCAAGTTTGTGCGACGCATTGGCAGCACAATGCATTAAGGCAGGCCTGGCCGTCGGTTTCATCGATACCTATAGCGACGTCGATACCGTCGATGATCTATTTCGCCTAAGACACAGCCTTGCAAAAGACACACGCCCTCAGCAGGCACAGTTGCTGCACGACCTGCGCGAAGCGTTGCCCGATATTACTGCGGTAATACCGGTTCGAGGTGATCATCACGAACTGCAATCTTTGGCACAAGAACTTCAATCCCAAAATGTCGACCATATACAAGTTGTCGATCATGACCATAGCGATGCCACACAAGCACTCTGCGAAGCGATGGATTTACGTTACGCCAGTGACAATAGTAGTCGTGGCAAGCGTCTCGATATCGGCGCTCGAATTGCTCATGATGGCGCGCTATGGTTTCTCCATGCCGATACCAAGCTCCTACCAGGTGCAGCGAATGCAGTGCGCAGACATCTGCTGCATCACGATGCCGGCTTCTTTAAATTTTGTTTTTCGGGTGATGCTAGTGCCAAAAAGAAGTGGCTCGCAAAGGCCATCAACTGGCGCGCAGAACATTTCATACCCTACGGCGATCAAGGCTTATTCATGAGTAAACGGATCTACTTGGCTAGCGGGGGCTTTGCCGATGAGCCGCTATTTGAGGAAGTGCCTCTAATCAAATACCTCCGCCGCAATGCGCGAATTGCCGCAACCGATCATCCGATTGGAGTTTCAGAGCGACGCTGGCAAAAAGATGGCTGGATTAGGCGCACACTGCACAACCGATGGCTGGTTATACGCTACATGCTCGGTACTAGCCCCGCAGATTTAGCGAATAGCTATAATGGAAAATAGGCAATAGAAATGGAAAATACTGAGCCGAATATTGGCGAAACGGCGCCCGGTGCCGCAGCCGACACAGCAGTTGGCTATATAGAGCAGGGTGCACTAAAAGAGCTTTGGTTCCACACCGGCACGGCCTGCAACTTAGCCTGCCCATTCTGCTTCGAAGGCTCGAAGCCCGGCGACAATCGATTGCAAAGAATCACGCTTGAAGACGCACGCCCGTTTATAGACGAAGCTCTACAACTTGGTGTCGAAAAGTTCTCATTTACTGGTGGTGAACCATTCATCGTTAAAGATTTCGTCAACATTCTGGGCTACGCAGCAGAACGAAGACCTTGTCTTGTTCTTACTAATGGAACCGAGCCGGTGCTCAAACGCCTGCAACAAATTGCGACGCTGAAGACCTCTAAAAACCCGATTAGCTTTCGCATCAGTATCGACTATGCCGATGAAGAACAACATGACGCAGGACGCGGAAAAGGCTCGTACCGCCAGTCGCTGCAAGCAATAAAAGAGCTTCGTAAGCTCGGATTTGAGGTGTCAGTGGCGCGACAAATGAATACAGGGGAGGTTACAGCGGACGTTGAAGCAAGCTATCGTTCAGTGCTTGCAGCACATGATATTGACGCCGATACCCGCCTTATTAGTTTCCCCGACTTCGGTCTTCCCGATACTCCGGCCGATGTGCCTGCAGTTACCGAAAACTGCATGACCAGTTTTCAAACAGAAGCCACTCGAAAAGAGTTTATGTGCGCCTTCAGCAAAATGATCATTAAAAAAGGCAACACCATGCGCGTATACGCCTGCACCCTGGTAGATGATGATGTTCGCTATGATCAGGGTGGAACGCTTGCCGAATCAATGCAACAGCGGGTACTGCTAGAACACCATCGCTGTTACAGCTGCTTTAAATTCGGATCTTCATGTAGTGAAGGCTAAGCCGGGAAGAAATCGATCGGTTTCGTAGTCGTCAAACGGCCTACATCTTTAGCATCAAAACGGAACAGCTTGATGCGCTTAACCAGTTTATTCTCAAGCTCAGAATCACCTAGCTCGCTAGAGACAATCTCTACCATCGATACCGCACCAGATGGCTCAATCGTCATGCGCAACACGACTTTTCCCTGCAAACCGGGGTCCTTGCGCAGAGCACGGGTATAAAGCGCATAGATAGCACCCTTGTTCTGATCGAAGACCATTTCTATTTCTTCGCGGCTACGAGATGGCACGCCGCCACCGCTGCGCACTTCAGGGCCTGCACTAGCGCCAAAACCCTCAATGGGACTGCCCACCTGAGTTGTGCTGCGGTCACCAATACCGGAGCCACCAGTGTTGCGACTCATCGAAGCGGTACTAATGCCACCACTGCTCTTACCCACAGAAGAAGCAATCATTGAGCGCTCGGTGCGTTTCGCTTCACCGGCAACGCCCGTAAGCGGCTGATCTTTTACAACAGCGGCAACGGCATCGTTGCTGCGCAAATCTGCAAGATCCTCAGCAAAAGGCATTAGGCCTGCACGTGATGCTTTCTTGCGTGCTTGCTCCTCGGTTTGTTTCGGTGGCACAGGAATAGGCTTCGGCTGCTCCTTAGGCACTTCTTTAACTTGTTCGGTTGGTTTTGGTTTCTCGACAGGAATCTCGATTTCCTTCGGCGGAGGAGGAGGAGGCAGATCCTCCTTATCGATTAGCAGCTTCGCAAAACGCTCTGGAATCTCTTCCTGTTTATCAATATCTACGTCCGGTAACGGCAGCCACGGCATAATCAAAGCGAAAATGACACAGGCAATTAAGATACGCTGAAAAATCTTAATAAAAGACTTTTCCTGCTCCTCTGCTAGCTCCCAAGGCAAAGCATAAGAGCGGTAATGCATAAACACAGCATCCTGCCGACTCATTGCTCAGCTCCTGGCGCTTCAACATCTACAGGGGCTTTCTGCAGAATCGCGAGAGAGATGCGCCCGTACTCAGCAGCAGTACAACTGGCCATAACCCTTTTCAGCAACTGATAGGGCAAACTCTTATCGCCCATGACCGTCACCTCACGATTCTCGATCTTGGCGCTCTCATCTTCCTTGCGTAACCGTTTCTCACTCTGGCGTCGCAACTCTTCTTCAATTTCGGGAATAACCACACCCGGTTGCGCCAGCACGTCAGCTGTATCAGCAATTCGGCGCCCTTGGACCAGGATATAATCTTTGTTCACCATGATGACAACATTCTCACGGGCTTTTTCTTCAGCTATCGACTCCGGCAACTGAATATCTTTGGCATTTGGCAACACTTCGACATCGGAAGAGTTCACCAAAAGGAAAAACACCAGGATGGTAAAAATATCCATCAGTGAGATCAGGTTAAGTCCGCCTGACTTACCCTTCTCCGAACGTTTTTCCATACGTTGTGCGCGTCGCGACATCATAGTGCAGTCAACCTCACCTGTTCTGACTCAACATTGGCGCATCGCCAATGGAGACTTCAGGGAATAACTCGGCCTTAACAACAGCACCGGCCATAACTTCGGGATACGACCGGGTCGCATCAATAACCTGAACCAAGACGTCATACTCCACATCGGGCTCCAGCAGCAGAGCCGCATCGAGTTTTTCAGGAAAGGTCACTTTCACTCGTTTCAGGTAAGTTGTTAAGCCAGCGTAGTCATACTCACCTTCTATCCTGGGCAGCAGTTTCATAGAGCCACGTTCACGATCGCCGATCTCTATGGATTCCTGACGCACAATCACTTCGAGACTGAACTCCGGTGGCTCACCCGATGCATCGGATTCAGCCAGCGGCAGGTCGAGTTCGACAATTGCCAATCGGGAAAAGACAGCCGTAATCAAAAGAAACGGAACCAGAATCACCATCAAGTTCATGAAGGTGGTGATATTCAGTTCTTCCGCTTCTTTGTTCCGGCGCGCTGCCCTACGATGCTTCATGACATGTTGCCGTCAGCACCGCTACGTTCGATAACGGTGTTCAGAAATTTCACGGAAGCCATTTCAAGGCTATCCACAATTTCAGTCGTCTTAGTTTGCAAGACCGCATGCATGAGCAACAACGGAATCGCTGCAATCAAACCAAATGCTGTGGTGTTCATTGCTACCGAAATACTCGCAGAAAGCAGATCAGCTTTTTCTGCCGGGTTTGCACCCGACACTGCGGTAAACGCACGGATCAACCCAATAATCGTACCGAGCAGACCCAGCAAGGTCGCAATGTTTGCAAAGGTCGCCAGATAATGAGTGCGTTTCTCTAACTGAGGCATCACTTCCATCAAGCTCTCTTCCATCGCCTTCTCGATATCATCGCGGCGACGAGCGGTTTTGATGCGATTCAACCCGTAGGTCAGAATTGTGCCGATTGCTGCCTTGGATTTTCGCGTTATAGCAACCGCCTCACTAAACTTGCCGGCCTTAATAAACGGTGTAACTTCTTTCCAAAGTGCATTGCTTCTTATCTGCGTTGCAGAGAGATACATGTATCGCTCAATTGCAATCGCGAGTCCTGCGGCGAGAACCAGAATAATCGGGTACATAAACAACCCACCATTCTGAAAAAAGCCAACTATGCTGCTGTAAGTATCCATGGCCCTAAAGCCTCCTTTCCAATAAAACTACTAATTAGTGGTGCCATCCGTTACCGGAGAAGCAGACAATTGCTCGAAATAGTCCACATGTCTAAGAAACACGTCACGGTCTACAGGTGCGAGCACCTGATCAAGCAAACTATTCATTGGGCGCCCATCAAGCTCGCCGACGCCGGCAGACTGCCACGGCACGATATAAAGCACTTTTGGCAGTTCGGCATTACCCTTAATAACGGTTGAACCAAGCTCAAGATTATCAAGTTGGCGAGTTGCCGATTCTGTGCTGCGGGTCTCAGATTCGACCGGCACAGCAACTGAATCGTCTGCACTTTGCGCATATAAAATCGACTGAAAGCCGAACATCAGTATTAGACCGAGCAAGCTAAGCTTTCTCATTGACCCACCTCTGCTTTGCGTTCTGTTCCGGTACGACGCTCCAAATCACGTATCCAGCGATCAACTTCAGCATCCTCAACCTCAACTCCGATAAGCGCTCTGTACTGCTGATAATAATCTAGCGCCACTGCCGACTGCTGACGATACAAATCGTTGAGCACGCCCATATTAAAATAGGCTAACGCGTAATTCGGATCGACTTCGATCGCATTCAGGTAACTGATATTCGCACGATCGAACTCGCCGCGTTCACGAAAGATAATGCCAAGCTGGTTGTACGCAGGTGCGTAATCGGGATTCAACAGTATGCAATTTTTGAGCACCTGAACTGCCGCATCCCCACGATCATTGCGCAACTGCAATTTCGCGAGATTCAATGAAGCGCCCGGGTACTCCGGATATGCGGCGACAAAGCCCTCGAACAATTCGATGGCACGGGTGTCTTCGCCGTTTATCATTTCATCGAGTGCCCGCTCGTAACGACTCGTGACCGCAGCGGGGACTGAATCAACACCATTGTTACCTGCATTGGTGCGCGGCATCATCGAACATGCATTTAGCGCCAACACAAAAACAAGCGGCAGTATTCTAGTCAGAAAGTAGCGCATAGTTTTCGCTCCTTTCTGATTTCGCATAACGACCCGGCATTAACTCAGCCAACCGTCCATAACTATCTTTAACGGCCTGGTCATACAAACCACTCGCGGCACGTGACACATTAACTTCGTATAGCTCGATAGCCTTCTCTTCAAACGGAAAAGCTTGTTCTTCAAGAAGCATCTCGTATTGCTCGAGCTCTTCCTCATTCAGGTCAACCGGCTTCTCCGATGCCATCAAATCCTTACTCAGCTGGTAATAGATCTCTGCCACCTGATAGGTAGCCACTGTCGTTACCTCTGCCACCCCATAGTCGGCCGCCTTGTTGTATGCCGTCAGAGCATCTTCCATACGAGCCTTCTTACGCTTCATACTCTTCTTCAATGGCGCTGTTAGCTTCGCAGCGGCAAAGGTTTCCCAATATGGATGGGCCAGTTCCAGCCCCACTTATTAAATGCTTTAATTTTAAATATACGCATATTTTCCCTATTTGCGTATTATAGTACGCC
>RCNB010001058.1_pt1 | contig 17618 bp, 13 predicted proteins | sample 2041321 | NCBI WGS metagenome assembly RCNB01 (sample SAMN09708232, study PRJNA481090) | Marine sediment metagenome, whole genome shotgun sequencing project. | reverse complement strand
TCAATGATGATAATTTTAATACCGTGTTGTGAAGCTAAACGTCTACATTTTGCACGTAAATCAAAAATTGATAAAGATGGAGTATCATCAATAAATATAGGTGCCTTTGAAAGGTTTTTTACCTTCACGTTCAATTGTTCCCATTCATGGGGCTGTAAATCACCTTTACGGAGTTTACCAGAAGAAATTCCTGTTTCACTGGAAATCATTCTAGTAATTAATTGTACCGACGACATTTCTAAAGAAAATATAGCCGCTGGTATCCCAAAATCGATAGCCATATTTTTAGCCATAGACATTACAAATGCTGTCTTACCCATACCTGGTCTTGCTGCAAGAATCACTAAATCAGAAGGTTGCCACCCTGAAGTTAAAGCATCTAATTTAGTAAAACCAGAGGGTACACCACTCATTCCTTCTTTACCAGAAATTTCTTCAATTTTCTTTAAAGCTTGAGAAACCAACCCTTCAGCAGCTTCAGAACTTTTCTTTAAATTACCCTGCGTAACTTCAAAGAGTTTTGTTTCAGCTGAATCTAATAAATCAAAAACATCACTTGTTTCGTCATAGGCTTCGTCGATAATCTCACTTGAGATCGTAATTAACCTACGTTGAATATATTTTTGAATGATGATTCGTGCATGAAATTCAATATGAGCCGACGAAGATACTTTCTGTGTGAGATTCACTAAGTAAAAATCGCCACCAATACTGTCTAACTTACCTTCCTTACGTAACTGATTAGAAACTGTCAATAAATCAATAGGTTCAGACGCATTGAACAACAAAAACATCGCATTAAATATAGCTTGATGCGCTGGTCTGTAAAAGGCATCTGAATGTAAAATATCAATGATGTCATCTACTCCCTTTTTATCAATCATCATGGCCCCTAATACAGCCTCCTCTAAATCAACCGCTTGAGGTGGTAATTTACCTTTTTCAAGGTTAATTAACGTGCCTTTTTTGACATTTTTAGTACGTATTGGTTGTAAATTTTCCATCAAGCAAATGTAAATTTTAAAAGCTAATTAGTCTTCTAAATTACAATTTTATTTGTTGACACTTTCTGTTAACAACTAAAAATTTTGTTAATAAGTTGATTAAAGTTTTGTATGTATAATATTTCATTATTTTTGGATGATGAATAAACAACTCAGTTATAAAATTCTAACCTATTTTTTAGGTGTTCAAATTATTACTATATACCTATTATCGAAATTTCCTGCGATTATTGAAACGTACTATTCAAATGGAATTTATCAATACATAGCATTTTTTTTTAGAAAAGGATTGGGTTGGATTCCTTTTTCTGTAGGTGACATTTATTATTTCTTACTAGGTTTATTCTTGATCTTTTCTTTTTATAAACTTATTAAAAGTGGGTTCAAAAAACTAAAAGAAAATGCCTTCAAATTAGGTGCTATTATTTCTGTTTTCTATTTTCTATTTCACTTTTTTTGGGGGTTAAACTACCATAAAGATTCGTTATTCAACACCCTTCAATTAGAACAAAAGGAGTATACCTTAGAAGATTTAGAGCTTTTGACAGAAGATCTTCTTAAAAAAGCAACCGAAACACATGCTGAACTGGTTGTAAATGATACGCTTAAAATAAATTTACTAACCGAAATTGACACCATTCTACAGCGAACAGAAATTGGTTATCGTTCGTTGAGTAAAGTATTTCCCCAATTCAAGTATCAGCAAACTTCCATAAAAAAATCATTGTTCAGTACACCGCTTACGTACATGGGTTTTTCTGGATATTTCAATCCTATTTCTGGAGAGGCACAAGTAGATTATTTAGTGCCTAGAATTAATTTGCCAATGATTAGTAGTCATGAAGTTGCACATCAATTAGGTTTTGCATCTGAAAGCGAAGCAAATTTCATCGGTTTTTTAGCGGCAACACACCATGAGGACCCTAGTTTTCGATTTTCTGGCTATTCTGCTGCATTGCGTTATGCTATATTGGCAGTTTATGGTAAAGACTCGATAACAGGAAAACAAATTATTGACAGCCTTCCTAAAGGTATGGTAAAGACATTTAGGGAGTCTCAAGAGTTTTGGAAAACCTATCAAAATAAAGCAGAACCATATTTTAAATTATTTTATGATAATTATTTAAAAGCAAATCAACAAAAAGATGGTATGAAAGGGTATAGTCAAATGGTTGGTTTACTTGTAGCATATCGTGAAAAATATGGAATTCAATAATCTTAAAAAAATGTTAATTATTGTTTTTTACTGTTAGCTACAAATTTTAATCATAAATTTATCATAATTAATTAACTCACCTATTTTATTCATATGAAACGAACAAATTCTAAACTACAATTAAGGATTTTGTTTTTGCTAGCTGTTTTCGGTTTACTAAACTTGTCAGCGCAAGAATATTTTCCAAAAAACGATGGTGTTAAAACAACCAATACAAATTATACCGCATTTACAAATGCGAAAATATTTGTCACACCAACTCAAATTATTGAAAAAGGAACTTTATTAATTAAAGATGGTAAAGTCGTAAATGTTGGAACTTCTGTTAAAATACCAAAAAACGCATTAACCGTTGATCTAACTGGAAAATCTATTTATCCTTCCTTTATTGATATCTATTCTAATTTTGGTATTGAAAAACCAAAACGTCAAGGTGGTTCTCGTGGGAGACCTCAATATGAATCGAAACGAAAAGGCTATTATTGGAATGAACATATAATGCCTGAAACCAATGCTATCGATAAATTTAAATTCGATGATAAAAAGGCTGAAGGTCTGCGAAAAGCTGGTTTTGGTGTTGTAAATACACATGTGCAAGATGGTATAATAAGAGGAACTAGTGTGCTAGTGGCCCTGAATTCACAAGGAAACAACGCTCATAGATTATTATCCGATCGATCTGCGCAACATCTGTCATTTAGCAAAAGTGTGGTAAAAGGACAATCATACCCTGGATCATTAATGGGGTCTATGGCTTTATTGAGACAATTATATCAGGATGCAGATTGGTACGCCAAAGGAAATATTCAAACAAAAGACTTGTCAATTGAAGCTTTAAATAGAAATAAAGGTTTGGTGCAAATTTTTGAGGCAGGTGATAAGCAAAATGCTTTACGAGCTGATAAAGTTGGCGATGAATTCGGAATTCAATACGTTATTGTTGGTGAAGGAAATGAATATCAGACCATAGATGATATTAAAGCAGCTAATGCGTCATTTATTTTGCCGATTAACTTTCCTAAAGCCTATGATGTATCAAATCCCTTCCAAGCTACTTACGTTAGCCTTAGTGATATGCGTTATTGGAATCAAGCACCTACAAATCCTGGGGTCCTTGCAAAAAATAATGTGCGTTTTGCATTAACCACACATAAACTAAAATCACCTTCTGATTTAAAAGCGAATCTACTTAAAGCCATAGAGCATGGCTTAGATAAAACCAAAGCTTTAGAAGCATTAACTACTGTACCTGCAAGTATTTTAGGTAAAAGCAGTCAGGTTGGTTCTTTACGGACTGGTTCACATGCCAACTTTTTAATAAGTTCTGGTGATATATTTAATAAGAAGACTACGCTTTACGAAAACTGGGTTCAAGGAACTAAGAATGTGATTACTGATATGAACATTAAAGATATTCGCGGTGATTATGACGTGAAAGTTGTAGGTAGTAGTTACAACCTAAAATTATCTGGTGAAATATCTAAATTAAAAGCTGAGCTAAAACAAGATACAGTAAAAATTAAATCAAAAGTAACATATAAAGACGGTTGGCTGAGTATTTTATATATTCCATCTGATGAAAAAAATTCTAGATATGTACGTCTAACAGCTGCGATTGGTGACGGTGAGAACCTTTCTGGACCGGCTACCTTAGTTAGTGGCGCCAGAACAAATTGGGCCGCAACCAAGAAAGATTCAAAAGATAAGAAAGAAACCAAAAAAGATAAAGAAAAGGCTCTTATGAAAGTAATGCCTCTCTCCTATCCTAATATTGGATTTGGCTTAAAAGAAAAAGCTGTTGCTGAAACTGTTTTATTTAAAAATGCAACAGTTTGGACCAACGAAAAAGAAGGCATTCTAAAAAATACAGATGTCTTGGTAAAAGATGGTAAAATTTCAAAAATAGGAACTAATTTGAATGCCGGAAGAGCTAAAGTTGTAGATGCTACCGGTAAACACTTAACCTCTGGAGTAATTGATGAACATTCGCATATAGCAGCGGCAGCAATTAATGAAGGTGGACATAATTCATCAGCCGAAGTAACTATTGAAGATGTGGTCAATCCCGAGGATATAAATATATACAGAAACCTTTCGGGTGGTGTTACGACTATTCAAATTTTACATGGTTCTGCAAATCCTATTGGTGGTAGATCTGCAATCATCAAGTTAAAATGGGGTGAGTCTGCGAAGAACATGATATATCCAAATTCTCCGAAGTTCATAAAATTTGCTTTGGGTGAGAATGTAAAACAATCAAATTGGGGTGATAATGAGACGCTTCGATTCCCACAGACTAGAATGGGTGTTGAACAAGTATTTACCGATTATTTCCAACGTGCAAAAGAATATGATGCAGTAAAGAAAAGTGGCAAACCATATCGTAAAGATTATGAATTAGAAACTTTGGCGGAAATTCTTAATAAAGAACGTTTTATCTCATGTCATTCTTATGTGCAGAGTGAGATCAATATGCTGATGAAAGTTGCCGAGAAGTTTAATTTCAGAATCAATACCTTCACACATATACTCGAAGGTTATAAAGTAGCAGATAAAATGAAAGAACACGGTGTTGGTGGCTCTACTTTTTCTGACTGGTGGGCTTATAAATATGAGGTAAATGACGCTATTCCTTTCAATGCTGCATTAATGCATAATGCAGGTGTTCTAACCGCTATTAACTCCGATGACCGAGAAATGTCAAGGCGTTTGAATCAAGAAGCAGCTAAAACAATAAAATATGGCGGTGTATCTGAAGAAGATGCCTGGAAGTTTGTGACTTTAAATCCTGCAAAATTATTACATATTGATGATAAAGTTGGTAGTGTAAAAGTGGGTAAAAATGCTGATTTGGTACTGTGGAATACCAATCCTCTATCTATTTATGCGAAAGCTGAAAAAACGCTGATTGAAGGGGTTACGTATTTTGATATAGAAAAAGATAAAGTGATGCGAGAAGCTATCAAAAAGGAGCGCAATGAACTCATTAATATGATGTTGAATGAAAAAAGTGGCGGTGCCGCTATGCAAGCTGCGAGTAAAAAAGATAGACAAGAATTTCGTTGTGATACTGTTGAATATTAAAAAATGATAATTATGAAAAATTTTAAATATATAAGTCTTGTTTTTATACTATTGTTTACATTCAATAGCATAGCACAACAAACACCAGCGGACCCACAAAAAGAAGCTGTTACAATTACAGGAGCCACTGCTCATTTAGGCAATGGTAAAGTTATTGAAAATAGTATCATCACATTTGAGAATGGCAAGATTACCGCCGTTGGAGATGCTACGACTGCCAAAGATTCTGACTCAGGAAAGGTCATTGATGCTACAGGCAAACATGTTTATCCTGGTTTTATAACGGCTAATTCTTCCTTAGGATTGGTTGAAGTTAATGCTGTAAGAGCGAGTAATGATACACGCGAAATAGGCGATTTAATACCGCATGTAAGAAGTTTAATAGCTTATAATGCTGAATCTAAAGTGGTAGAGTCAATGCGCCCTAATGGCGTTTTAATGGCTCAGGTTTCTCCTAAAGGTGGAAGAATTTCAGGAACATCATCTATTGTGCAATTTGATGCTTGGAATTGGGAAGATGCAGCAGTAAAAGTCGATGATGCAATTCACTTAAATTGGCCGAATGGCTTTTCAAGAGGTAGATGGTGGTTAGGTGAACCTAGAGGCTGGAAGCCAAATAAAAATTACACGAAGCAAGTGGATGAATTACGCTCGTTTATGCAACAGGCTAAAACTTATTCAAAAGGGGCTAGATCGCCAAAAAACCTTCCTTTTGAAGCTACTTTAGGCTTGTTTGATGGTTCTCAAAAATTATTTATCAATGCCGACCCAGAACAAGAAATAACTGATGCTGTTAATTTTGCAAAGTCAATGGGGATAGAACATATTGTTATTGTAGGAGGCTATCATGCTTATAAAGTGACTGACCTGCTTAAGAAACACAATGTTGCTGTTTTAACGAATAGAACACATAGTAATCCTTCAAGTGAAGACGATGATTACGATTTTGTTTATAAAATGCCGAAAATATTAGCAGAAAGTGGTGTGTTAGTTGGTATACAAACCGGTGATGCATCCAACTTTCAAACGCGTAACTTGCCGTTTTATGCAGGACAAATAGCCGGGCAAGGTCTGGATAAAGAAGAAGCCTTAAAATTAATCACTTCAAATACAGCCAAAATATTGGGTATCGACAAGGACTATGGAACGCTTGAAGTAGGTAAGAGCGCTACACTATTTATTAGCGAAGGTGATGCTTTAGATATGAAAACCAACGTTTTAACACATGCCTTTATTGATGGTAGAATGATTAGTTTAGAAACACATCAAACTGAGTTATACAAACGTTATAAGGAAAAATATAGCAAGTAAATGAACTTATAGTTACAATTTAAGCTCCCTTATCGGGAGCTTTTTTTATTTTTGATAAATTTTAGGCGTGTATAAAGAAATAACAAGCATACAGAATCCTTTAGTCAAGGAAATAGTACAACTACAAGAGAAATCTAGAGTTCGTAAAAAAACAGGTTTATGTATTGTTGAAGGGAAGCGAGAAATATTGCTAGCTCAAAAAGCCAATACTGAAATAAGAACCCTACTCTACACTGCTGAAATTTTTGATAAAACATTACTCGTTGATTTTAATGTTCAAACACATCAAATCATTCAAGTTTCAAAAGAAATATATCAAAAAATTGCTTTTAGAGATACTACTGAAGGTATTATCGCCGTGGTCAAAACAAACGAATTTAGCTTAGATTCAATACGATTTACAAGAGATCAACCTTTGATTTTGGTAGCGGAAGCACCAGAGAAACCTGGTAATATTGGAGCATTATTGAGAACGGCTGATGCGGCTAATGTTGACGCTATATTGATTGCTAATCCCAAGACAGATATTTTTAATCCGAATATTATCAGGTCTAGCATTGGATGTGTTTTTACCAATCAAATTGCTACCGGATCTACAGATGAAATCATTGCTTTTTTAAAAGAAAATAATATTGCTATTTATTGTGCTGCATTAACGGCATCAAAGTTGTATCATACTATTGACTATAACAATGCATGTGCTATTGTAGTGGGGACCGAAGCAACGGGATTAAGTAAAACATGGTTAGATAATGCCACTCAAAATATTATCATACCCATGCAAGGGCAAATTGATTCTTTAAATGTTTCAGTATCAGGCGCTATCATACTATTTGAAGCTAAAAGGCAACGTAATTTCGATTGATGAAGAAAAAAAAATACCTACTACTCGCTATTATATGTAATATCGTACTTGCCAGCTGTGGATCCTCAAAGTCTACTGCTGTAACAATTTCACCGCAAATGAAATTAGAAAGTCAATATCGATACTATAAAGGCACTAGGTATAAATATGGTGGCACTGATAAAAATGGTTTTGACTGTTCAGGTTTCACTCAAAAGGTATATAAAAATGCTTTCAAAATAAACTTACCAAGAACGGCTAAAGAAATGTCGAAACTAGGTAAGAAAATTTCAAAGAATAAATTAAAACCTGGCGATTTAGTATTCTTTAGACCTTCAAGAACGTATCGACATGTCGGTATTTATATTGGTGACAATTCATTTATTCACAGTTCAACGTCTAAAGGAATAATTAAAACAAGCCTTGATAATGTGTATTGGAAAAAGAAGTATAAATTCGCAAAACGAATTCTAAAAAAATAAAAATGACGGCTGTAGTTTTATTTAATGTTTTTATTTTAATATTATCAATTAACTTTTTGATTAATTGGATATTAGACTCAATTAATTCAAAGCATTTTAATGATAAAATTCCGAATGAACTAAAAGACGTATACGACGAGGAAGCGTATTTAAAATCGCAAGTTTATAAAAAAGAAAACTTTAAATTCTCGAGTATTATAACGACTCTTTCTTTCATTTTAACCATCTCATTTTTTTACCTTGAAGGCTTTGCCTATGTCGATCAATTTGCTCGCAGTATTAGTGATCATGAAATAATAGTTACGCTTGTCTTTTTTGGTACTATCATGTTGGGTAGTGATATTTTAACGGTGCCCCTCTCCTATTACAAAACTTTTGTAATAGAAGAAAAATTCGGCTTTAATAAAACAACAAAAAAATTATTTTTATTTGACAAACTCAAAGGATGGCTTCTAATGATTGTCATTGGAGGAAGCGTATTGGCATTAATAACATGGTTTTACCAAGTAACTGGCTCAAGTTTTTGGATATATACGTGGTCATTTATTGCAATTTTTTCAATATTTATGACCTTATTTTATTCTAGCCTGATTGTACCTCTCTTTAATAAGCAAACCCCGTTAGAACAAGGTGAATTAAGAGAAAAATTAGAAACCTTTGCTCAAAAAGTGGGATTTAATCTGACTAACATATTTGTCATCGATGGCTCAAAGCGTTCAACCAAGGCAAATGCCTATTTTACGGGTTTTGGACCAAAAAAGAGAATTGTGTTGTACGATACGCTGATCAATGATTTAGAAACTGATGAAATTGTGGCAGTACTAGCCCATGAAGTTGGTCATTATAAAAAGAAACATGTCGTTTATAACATGATCATTTCTGTGCTACTTACCGGATTTACACTCTATATTCTATCGCTCTTCATTGGAAACAGTTTGTTGTCAGAGGCATTATCTGTTTCACAACCTAGTTTCCATATTGGTTTAATCGCTTTTGGAATCTTATATTCTCCTATTTCAGAAATCACTAGTTTATTGATGAATATATTGTCCAGAAAATTTGAATATGAAGCGGATGATTATGCAAAAGAACAATTTGATGGTAAAGCACTTATTACTTCCTTAAAGAAACTTTCCAAAAATAGTTTAAGTAATTTAACGCCACATAAAAGCTATGTTTTTCTACATTATTCACATCCTACATTATTGCAACGAGTTCAAAATATAGCGAATTAAATTAAAACCCGTTTGTTCAGTAAAAATCTTTATAGTATTTTTAATCTATGGCTTACACAGTAACATTGGAGGAGGAGAAAAAAGAAGTCGCAAAGCGGTATAAAGGTATGTTGAGTGTAACCTATCAAACCTTATCTGCTGCTGACAAGAAACTGATTCGTAAAGCCTTCGATATTGCCGCAGATGCTCATAAAGATCAGCGAAGAAAAACAGGCGAACCCTACATTTATCATCCAATAGCGGTAGCTAAATTAGTCGCCAACGAAATAGGTCTAGGTGCTATTTCAATCGCTTCAGCCTTATTGCATGATGTTGTCGAAGATTCTGAAGACTATACTTTCGACGATATTCAACAATTATTTGGAGAAACTATCGCTAGAATTGTAAACGGACTCACAAAAATCTCTCATTTAAGCAAAGAACAAAATACTTCTGTGCAAGCAGAAAATTTTAGAAAAATGCTCCTCACCCTCAATGATGACGTGCGAGTTATTTTAATAAAGATAGCCGATAGATTGCACAATATGCAAACTATGGATGCTATGCCTCCTCATAAACAAATTAAAATTGCTTCAGAGACTTTATATATATATGCGCCACTAGCACATCGCTTAGGATTGTATAATATCAAGACTGAGTTGGAGGATTTAGGATTAAAATATACCGAACAAGAAGTTTTTAATGATATTTTAACAAAAATAACCGAAAGTAAAGAAGAGCAAAATAAATACATTGAAGACTTTTCGAAAATTCTTCAAGATTCTTTGAATAAAGAAAATCTTGAATACACCATCAAAGGTAGACCTAAATCCATTTATTCTATTCGCAAAAAGATGCTAAAACAAGGCGTGTCTTTTGACGAAATATATGATAAGTTTGCTATTAGAATTATCTATAAATCGACTGAGGAGCAAGAAAAATTTGACGCTTGGAAAATCTATTCAATCGTTACTGATCATTTTATACCGAACCCTAATAGATTGCGCGACTGGATTTCTCAACCCAAATCAAATGGTTATGAATCGTTACATATAACGGTCATGGGCTCTAAAGGAAGATGGGTCGAAGTACAAATACGATCAGAACGGATGGACGAAATCGCTGAAATGGGTTACGCGGCACATTTTAAGTATAAAAACAACGACAACGACGATACAGGGCTAGATGGCTGGCTTAATCGATTAAAAGAGACCTTAGAAAATCCAGACGTAAGTGCTGTTGATTTTGTTGAGCAATTCAAATTGAATTTATATGCCAAAGAAATCTATATTTTCACACCTGAAGGTGATATCAAATCATTACCAAAAGGAGCCACTTCTATAGATTTTGCTTTTGCTATACATACTGAGGTCGGTATGCATTGTCGTGGTGCAAGAGTCAATGGTAAATTAGTGCCTTTGAGTCATGAACTAAAAAGTGGTGATCAAGTAGATATTATAACGTCGAATAATCAAAAGCCAAAATTGAGTTGGTTGGATATGGCAATTACTGCCAGAGCAAAATCTAAAATAAAAACAGCCTTAAAAGACGAACAAAAACAAATTGGCGAAGAGGGTAAAGAAGTTTTAATAAGAAAATTGCGTCATTTAAAAATTCCGTTCAATGAAAGAACGATTAATGAACTGGTAAATTATTTTAAATTAAAAACAAGTTTAGATCTCTTCTACCGACTGGGTAGTGGATCAATTTCAAATCAACAACTAAAAGAGTTTATTGCACAACGCAATAACACTATTTACAATTTCTTTAAAAGTAAAATGCGTCGTTCTGGCAGTACAGAAGCAGAAACGAATGAACAGGAAGTAACGAATAAATATGACTTATTAGTTTTTGGCAATGATGATGATAAGCTAGAATATAAAATTTCTAACTGCTGTAACCCGATTCCAGGTGATAAAGTATTTGGTTTTGTAACTGTAAGTGATGGTATTAAGGTCCATAAACAAAACTGCCCGAATGCACTTAGTATGCAGTCACAATTTGCGTACAGGGTCATAAAAGCAAAATGGATAGACTCTTCACAACAAGAGTATAAAGTTATATTGAAGATTACCGGAATTGATAATATGGGATTGGTGAATGATGTTACAAGAATTATTTCAAATAATATGAATGTGAATATTCACAGTATTAATATAGCTGGTAATAGCGGTATTTTCGAAGGCAGTATAACTGTTAGCATTAAAAACAACTCGCAATTAAAAAAATTAACGCAGCAATTAAAGAATATTGATGGTATTGAAAAAGTTGAACGGCTCAATAAATAGTTTTGTTTAAAAGTTGTTAATCTTTTTATCAATGTGTACTATCAATATTTCAATTAAAATGTAAATTTGTTTCCTAATAATAACAGCTTGAAACAACCAGACATTATAAAGAATCAGGAAATTGTAAAAAATGTATTTACAAAATTTCTTGAGAATAATGCGCACAGAAAAACCCCTGAGCGCTATGCTATTCTCCAAGAGATTTATGATCATGATGAGCATTTTGACATTGAATCTTTATATGTTTACATGAAGAACAAAAACTATCGTGTGAGCAGAGCAACTCTTTATAATACCATAGAATTATTGTTGGAATGTGGTTTAGTGAGAAGGCATCAGTTTGGTCAAAATCAATCACATTATGAAAAATCGTACTTTGACAGACAACACGATCATATTATATTAACAGATACAGGTGAGGTCATTGAGTTTTGTGACCCGAGAATTCAAACAATCAAAAAAAGCATAGAAGAAGTTTTTAACATTACCGTTGATAAACATTCACTCTACTTCTATGGTACCAAAAATCAAGAAAATTAAAATTAAATGGCTGTAGATTTATTACTAGGACTACAATGGGGAGATGAAGGGAAAGGTAAAATTGTAGATGTTCTAACGAAGAACTATGATATTATTGCACGTTTTCAAGGTGGACCGAACGCTGGCCACACACTGATTTTCGACGGAAATAAACACGTATTGCATACCATACCATCTGGTATTTTTCATAAAACTGCCGTAAATATTGTTGGGAATGGTGTCGTGATAGATCCCGTAATTTTCAAAAAAGAGCTCGACAACCTAGCTAAATATAATATTGACTTCAAGTCAAAATTATTAATATCGCGTAAAGCTCATTTGATTTTACCAACACATCGCCTATTAGATGCTGCCTCTGAAACTTCTAAAGGAAAAGCTAAGATTGGCTCTACCTTAAAAGGGATTGGTCCAACGTATATGGATAAAACAGGTCGAAATGGAATGCGTGTAGGTGATTTAGAATTAGACAATTGGAAAGAAAAGTACCATGCCTTGACTCAGAAGCATATTAAAATGATCAGTTTTTTTGATGTTGAGATTGAATATGATCTAAATGAGTTAGAAAAAGAGTTTTGTAATGCAATTGACGTATTAAAAAAACTATCGTTTATTGATAGTGAAGAATATTTAAATCAAGCCATCAAAAGTGGTAAATCTATTTTAGCAGAAGGTGCCCAAGGATCTCTTTTAGATATTGACTTCGGAACCTACCCTTTTGTAACTTCCTCAAATACAACGGCTGCTGGAGCTTGTACTGGTTTGGGTATTGCCCCTACTACAATAGGTGAAGTATTTGGTATTTTTAAAGCCTATACTACACGCGTTGGTTCAGGTCCTTTCCCAACTGAGTTATTTGATAATGATGGAGAAACAATGGCAAGCGTAGGTCATGAATTTGGAGCAACAACTGGTAGACCAAGACGCTGTGGGTGGTTAGATTTAATCGCCTTAAAATATGCAGTACAAGTCAATGGAGTTACGCAATTAATGATGATGAAAGGTGATGTATTATCTGGTTTTGATACTTTAAAAATATGTACTTCATACACCTATCAAGGCAAAGAAATAACACATCTTCCCTATAATATTGAACCAGAAAATGTTTCTGTAAATTATACTGAATTTAAAGGTTGGCAGGCAGATTTAACAAAAATGACTGCTGATAATCAGCTACCTAAAAATTTAAACACCTATATTGATTTTATTGAAAAGCAATTAGAAATTCCTATTAAAATTGTTTCCGTGGGTCCAGATAGAAAGCAAACGATTCATAGATAGGTCATAAACTATTCTTAAAAATTCAATATCAAGAGTTTCTTTCGTCTTTTTCCTTAGTTTTGTAGCAAATAACTCGATTTGAAGAATATTCTCTTAATAGTTGTGTTTACTTTTTGTGCGTTTTCTCTTTTCGCTCAGCAAAAACGCATTAAAATAGTTCATGCTGACAATTCGAATATCGATGAGGTCAAGTATCCTGGAGCAACTATTTTGTTAGGCAATGTATATGTCGAACATGAGGGTATTACACTACGAAGTAAAAAAGCTATTTATTATAAAAGTCGCAATTTTTTAAAAGCCTTTGGAAATGTCTATTTAAATCAAGGTGATACCATAACACAAACGAGCAATTATGTAGATTATAACGGCGATACAAAAAAAGCCTTGTCATGGGGTAATGTGATACTAAAAGATCCCATTATGACACTCAGTACAGATTCCTTGAGATTTGACAGATTACTACAAAAACTATATTATCGAAACGGTGCGACGATAAAAGACACTACCAATGTGCTAGTTAGTAAAATAGGTGATTACTTTTTAGAAACGAATAAGTTTCAAGCGTTATCGGAAGTAACACTCACAAATCCTGATTATGTTTTAGAGTCAAACAATTTAGTTTATTTTACAAATACAGGTAAATCATATTTAGAAGGGCCTTCAACGATCACAGGTGAAGACAACTTTATTTATACCGAAAGCGGCTATTATGATACCAAAGCAAACAAGTCTCATTTTACTAAAAATTCAAGAATTGAATATAATAATAAAGAAATCAAAGCAGACAGCCTCTATTATGACCGTAATTTGGGCTTTGCCTCAGCCACAAAGAATATTCAATTAAAAGACACCACCAACAACTCAGTGATTAGAGGTGGTTACGCAGAAATATTTCAACAATTAGATTCTGCTTTTGTTACGAATAGAGCCGTTGCTGTAACGGAAATCGAAAAAGACTCAATGTATATTCATGGCGACACTTTGCTTGTTACTGGTAAAGGAAAAAATAGAATTTTACGTGCTTTTCATAGAGTAAAATTTTTCAAAAGTAACCTAAGTGGTAAATGTGACTCGATACATTCGAATCAAGTAACAGGTTTAACGCAACTTTATAAGAATCCGGTAATTTGGTCAGAAGACAATCAAATTACTGGAGATACTATTCAACTCCTATCCAATACCCAAACTGAAAAATTAGATAGCTTAAAAGTATTAAACAATGCCTTCATTATTCAAATAGACTCTGTAGGTTTTAATCAAATTAAAGGGAGAAATCTGTTCGGTAAATTTATAGATAACGATCTACGAGATGTTACCGTCATTGGTAACGGTGAAGTCATTAATTATTTGCGTAATGATGAAACACAAGAATTAATTGGTATTGAAAAATTAGCTTGTAGCACCATGAATTTTATATTTGAAAACAGTAAAATAATAAGCTCAAAGTTTCTAACCAATGCCGATGGTGATACATACCCATTATCACAATTTCCAGTAAACGTTCGAAAATTCCGAGGTTTTGTTTGGCGCGAAAATGAAAGACCATTATCAAAAGATGATATTTTTATAAAAGATGATGAAACGAAGATCAATGATGCGGCTCTCAATGACCGAAGAAATTCAAATAAAAACGACGAACAAAAATTACAGAAAGAGAAGGTAAAAGAAGCTGCCTTGATATCAAATGATACAATTCTTAAAAAAACAGGAACTATTAAAAGTCCAACATCTGTAAAAAAAGAAAATAAGGAATAGCATATGCAATCTGATTTTTTTAAATACCAGGCTCAGACTACTCCTCACCCTCTTGCTATTGAAATTTCGCACGCTAGCGGTTCATATATCTATAGTACGAATGATAAAAAATACTTAGATTTTGTTGCTGGCATTTCTGCAAATAGCTTGGGTCATAGTCCAAAAGAAGTATCAAGAGCAGTTCAAAACCAATTAGAGAAGCATTCACATGTGATGGTTTACGGTGAGTTTATACAGCAGCCTCAGGCGGCATTATGCAAAACACTAGCACTACATTCTCCTAAAGATTTAGATGCCGTTTATTTAACAAATTCAGGTACTGAGGCCATAGAAGGTGCCTTAAAATTGGCAAAAAGAAAAACTGGTCGATATGAAATTATAGCGGCTAACAATGCTTATCACGGCAATACACAAGGTGCCATGAGTGTATCCGGTGTAGAAAGTCAGAACAGTGCTTTTAGACCCTTAATACCGGGAACTAAATTCATAACGTTTAATAATGAAAATAATATTCAAAAAATAACTAGTAAAACTGCGGCTGTTATTTTAGAAACAATTCAAGGTGGAGCTGGTTTTATTATCCCCGAAAAAGACTATCTAAAAAAAATTAGATTGCGCTGTGATGAAGTTGGTGCAATGTTGATATTAGATGAAATACAGCCAGGCATTGGCAGAACCGGGAAATTTTGGGGTTTTGAGAATTATCATATAATTCCAGATATTATTGTTGCCGGCAAAGGGCTCGGTGGTGGGATGCCAATAGGAGCTTTTATAGCCAAGCATACCGTAATGCAATTATTGTCACACCACCCAGCATTAGGCCATATCACAACATTCGGTGGTCATCCAGTAATTGCTGCCGCGGCATTGGCCACAGTGCAAAAAATTACGACTACTGATTTAATGAAAGAAGCAATTCATAAAGAAGAATTATTTCGCAGGCTACTTATAAATCCAAACATCAAAGAAATTAGAGGAAAGGGATTGATGTTGGCACTCATTATGGAATCACCAGAGGTGGCGTCTAAAGTAATTTTAAAATGTTTAGAGAAGGGATTGATACTCTTTTGGCTATTGTTTGAAAAGAGAGCGATTCGTATCACGCCGCCACTCACTATATCTAATGATGAGATAAAAGAAGGGTGTGCATTACTACTAAAAGTAATTGATGAGTGTAATTGATTATTTAACAGCGTGTTAAATACAGTTAAATACTATTAAAAATAGTTAAACTCGTGATTTTCGTGTAACATCAACACATATAATGAAGTCTTATGAGTATATATTTAATCCTAATTTAACTTATTATGAAAAACTTAAAAATTATGACTGCGGTAGTAGCATTGGCCTTCTTATCACTATCGTTTACCAGTACCACAGAGACAAAAGAAGAGCTGCATCAACAAATTGTCAAACTTATTGGTGATTCTAGCGAATCACTTAATGAAGTAAATTTAGAGGTCGACATTACCTTTACGTTAAACAGCAAAAGCGAAATTGTTGTGCTTTCAATGAATTCAGATAATGATGATGTAGATCGGTTCGTAAAGTCTAAACTGAACTATAAAAGAGTGTCAGTAAAAGTTTTGAATCCAGGCGAGATGTATCTTATTCCTTTAGTTATTAAAAGTGAATAAAAATAATCTTCTAGCCCCCTATTAAAATCCATTCTCTATCAATAGTAAATGGATTTTTTTATTGTGCTAATAATTCATCTAACATTTCTCGAACCTTATTACTATTCCAGTCTGCTGGGCCAAATTCTTTCAAAAACAAGTTTCCCTCTTTGTCAATAATAAAAGTAGCCGGAATACTGGTCGTATTTATTTGCTGAGGCAGTGCAGATGAAATTCTGTATGTAGGAAAGTTAAAATTATTTGCCGCATAATAAGTATCAACAGCTTTTTTAGGATCAGTCGTTAAAAAAACAAATGCAATTTTGTCGGCATAATCTTTATATAAACCATCCAACGATGGCATTTCTGCTCTGCAAGGAGGGCACCAAGTAGCCCAGTGATTTATAAATACTACTTTACCTTCTAAAGCAGCTAAATTAACGTCTTGAGCATTCGAGATTGCCTTAAAACTTACTGCGGTTGAATTTAGTGAAATGCGTTCTGATACTTCTATAGCTGATGGCGACGCTATGAATCCTTTTAGATAGATTACGCCTTGCGTGAGTTTAGCCCGAGTACTAAGTCCATACGGTGTAAATAAAAACAGTATAAATCCAAAAAAAATAATATTATAGATATGTTTCTTTTTAATCATTATAAAATTCATTTGATAAATTAAATATAATCACTCTTTTTATAAACGCTCAATATATGCCCTTTAACATAATCAGGATATTATATTTAAAACAATTAACACTATCAAAATACCAGCGCGTATCGATAGTTTTAAGGCGATTTAATTCTTAGGTCGATAAGCCTAAGAAAAGCTTACATATTTTGTAAAAAAAGTAGGTCATAAGCCGGATTCTGTTCATTCATGTAGAATGTCCTTATCATTTATCTGAATTATAAATTACTCTATAATTTTAGCTGCTTACCCTTTGAAATCGAACGAGTAGTTCTCAAGCTTCAATATACATAGCATT
>RCNB010001057.1_pt1 | contig 17625 bp, 13 predicted proteins | sample 2041321 | NCBI WGS metagenome assembly RCNB01 (sample SAMN09708232, study PRJNA481090) | Marine sediment metagenome, whole genome shotgun sequencing project. | reverse complement strand
CTGGAAGCGGGTGATGAAGTTGAGTCGGTTGCCGGGGAAACTATCTTCAACCTTATTGACTTCAAGAAAAAGCTCAAGGCATAGCCAATATGGCAGGTGTCAAGTTCTTAGGTTTTAAGACTTTCCCTGGTGAATTAACAATGGGATTTTTAGATCCGATATCCAAACAAAAATTTGAAGTAGATCATTCTTCTTTAAGATATAAATCTGTATTAGATAAAGCTATTGTATTACGTGGTGGAATACCTATGTGGGCTGTAGCCTTTAGATATAACAATATGATTTATGAAGCTGGTCCAGCTAATACACATCCATCATTAGCTGCTGAACTCTTTGAAGGTGATACTAAATTAGACCAACAATTTTGGGATGATTATGAAGCTGGTATAGTAGAAGAAGGTTTTATAGATAGAGATGGTAAGTTCTACAATCGTGATGAAGCTAAAGCTATTACAGGTATAGCAGGAGAAGCCATATCACAAGGTATTAAGCCTGCCCTTGACAAGATGGTATATATGGCCCAAATACCCACTAGCACAGGCCCTACACTTCCTAAGATGGGTACAATTATAGGTGACTTTGAAGGTAGTACTATACAAGATATGGTTAATTACCTATTAGATAAAGAAGTTGTTAATAAATCTACTTTAGACGCTGTAGAAAAACTCTTACCTATAGTAGGTAGACGTCTTATCAAAGTAGGCCCAATGATAAAAGGAGTTGCTGGTGGTACAAATAAAACGACACTTAACATTGCTCTTAATACGGATGGTATATTATTCTCTCCTACTGAACCTTGGGATGCATTGGTACATGAAATGCTTCATAGCTATCTGCATGGATTTATGGCAGAAACTACGAACGATGCTAAAGTCTTTAATGGTAAAATTGAAGGTGTTCTAAATACAGTTAGACAAGTCATAAATGGTAAGTCCAATTCAGCAATTGTTCAATCTCATTACAAAGGTGATATCAATGAATTAAGACAATGGTATGCTCAACATAAAGCAATGATTAATCAAGCTCTTAAGAGTAATGAAGAGTTTATTACTTCTGTTATGTCAGATACTCAAGATATCAAGTTTATCACGGACAGAATAGAAATGGGTGGAGCTGCTCATAAGGTAACGGGTTGGAGAAGAATAGCTCAAGCTATTGCTGATGCCATAGGAGTTGTGGGTGTTGAAAAATCAGCTACTCAAGAACTTCATAATATCTTAGAACGTAGAGCAAATCAGATATCTAAATTCAATCAAGGATTTAACAGAGCATTTAATGCTAAGGTAGCTAAAGAGCATATGCGTCTGAATAAGAATGTATCATCTGGCTATGAAGTACATAATCAACTATATGATGAAGATGAGGCAAATCTTTTAGATCAACTTGATCCTGATGAACAGGAAGAAAACAGATTAGAAAATGCTTCTATAGATAATTTCATTAAACTTGCTGCAGAAATGCATGGGGCAACTGAGGGAGAGTTTAGACAAGCTGTTCAAACGCAATACTCATATTATCCTGGTAATGAAGGTTTTGAACAATACCTTAAAAACCTAGATGAGATGGATGCTAAGGAAAGTTTTGTCATGAATAAGAAATTACAATTCTTGTTCAAACAATATAAAGATAACTTTGAAACGTTTAATGATTTCAAAAGAGCATTCATGAAACGTAAGTATCTTAATGTAGTTAAAAAGTCAGAGAAACCTGGTTATGTTTACATGTCCATTAGTGAATGGGATAAGGCTACTGAAAAGAATGAGATAAGATTTGAATTAAGAAAAGTTCAAGGTACATATAGAGATGGCAATGGTAAGAAGCGTAATACCTTTAAGAGAGATATTGTCCTAGAGGGTTTCCTTCCTTTACTGGAAGAGAAATTAGGCTTACCTACTGGTACATTTACTATGGCCTACATGGAAGGATTTGAAACATGGAAAAATGGTAAAGCCGTAAGACGTTCAAGTCTTGATAGGCTTGATCCTTATATGTTTAATCCTGACCATATGGAAGGTACACCTATTACAGGGTATATAGCAAATAACTTATGGGGTGCTCAATATGTGGGTGCTGCCAAAGAAGGTATGCTATACATTGGCAACTTTGCTGGTAAAAATACTTTACCATTTCTAACTTTTGATGGTAAAAAGAAAACGATGGTTCAACAAGCTATTGCTAGATATCAAAAGGCATATGAGATAGAGACTATGAACCAGTTCAAAGAAGCTGTGAATTTTGATAAGACGTCTGAAGCTGCTCAAATGGGCTCAACTACTAGGGCTATCTTAGAGGATTTGTGGTTTGAATCTGAGTCAAGGCAAGATGAAAATGGTAACTGGGCATTTGTTAATGAAGAATTAGAAAATACATCAAGAGTTGCCAAACAAGATTATAATAAGACCATGAAGCGTGCAACTAAGTGGACGGCTTCAGATACTGGTATACTTATTAATGAACAAGAATTTAAGAGAGCATTTAAGAATGCTTCTGTTAATGGTACAACATATGATAATGGTGATGTACTATTTAATACTGCTGTTATTAACGTTAAAGATAATGGCATAGTTAGTTTTGAAGCTCCTAATGGACACCAAATAGAGTTACCATTAAGTGAGCTATTACAAAATAGTATGGGTACTTCCATTATAGATGGTGCTTCATACTATATACATGGACATTTTGATAAGATTTATAAGATAGCACATGGAGTTTTGAAGGATGGTACCTTTAAGAACTTATATTCTTCTAAAGCTGGTGAAGGTCCTTTATTCATAAAGCATGCTATGCATGGTATTGGTAAAGATACTATGATAGGTAAGTGGATGATTGAAAACAACATCGCTATCCTAGTAGCTAATGACTCTATGAAAGAAGGTCCACAAGAGAAAATGATAGGTGCTCTTGAACTTACAGATAAAAAAGCTTTTGCTCAGAAAGATCCTTTATTCCAATTAAAGCTTAGTCAGTTTACTCGTATGAGTGAATCTGAATATAAAGATCCCATGGGTGGTAGTACTAAGCAGATGACTGGTGGTAGTTCTTTCTCTGAAGTTTACAACGATGTTATCAAGGCACTAGGTGGAGGAGTCTCGCTTAATAAAATATTAAAAGATTTCTCTGAAGCTATGAGCCACGAGGCTACCGAATGGTTTAAGAAAAATTCTACACCAGAAGCTCAACATGATCTTTTAAGATCGATTGTATATAATCCTACATCTCCACAAGAAGAAAGTGTATCTGAGATATGGATGGATTACATCGAGCCTTTAGAAGGACAGACTGATGCAGACGTAAGAGATAAGTATGCTGCTGCATGGCAACATGCACATATTGCTGAGACTATTAGATTAAGGATGCAACATAAATTAGTTCAACTACTTGATGGTAAAACAGCTGGTACAAGAGCTACTCTTCAACCTAACCCAGGTTGGGGAAACTATCAAAATGATATTGCTCCATTAGAAACTACATGGAATCTTGGCAATGTAATGGTAGGTACTGATGTTAAAGGTGATATCCTTGAAGCTGCTTTACCTGAACAAGGACTCTTGACGATTGTTAGGAATCTTGTAGAGTTACAAAGGCAAGAAAGTCGTGCACAATCTCAGTTAACAGGTCAAGAAAAGAAATGGGAATTATCTCTTATCCAAACTGAACGTGATGCATGGATACAACAGGTTAGAGATTTAGAAAGTGAAAGACTTAAAGATATTGTTACTAGTAAGACTAATTCTATATCTCCACATAGTCTAATTGATTGGTCTAACCCTAAGGTTCAGACATGGAGAAATGAAGTTGTATATGGTACTGTATTTACTCCTAAGGATAGCTTAGAAAAAAAGCGTAAAGAAGATGGAATGATAGATGAAAGGACCGGTCGCTTACGTGGCGGGTGGACCATCATCACTGAAGATATAGCTGATATGCATGGTATCAAGCCAGGTGACTGGGTCTTGGTAGTTGTAACTCCTACTGATTCTCCTATGGGAATTAGAATGGTAAGAGTTGGTGGTATAGCCAAGTCTAAGGAGAGCAAAGCAGGAGGTCGTAAGGTCTCCGATAATAACAAAGCTATATTCAATTCTGAATGGTTACAGACATTGGTAGGTAAAGATTTTGATATTGATACTATATCTATTATGCCTTATGACCCTAGATTTTGGAAACCAGATAACTGGAAATCATTAGCACATATTGCTAGCCAGGTACCTGATGCCTATGCCACTGAGATAGCTAAGGAAACTGATAGATTATTCAAAGAAAATAAACAAACACCTAAAGATGCTGATGGAAATGTCATAGAAGTTAATAAACAAACTGTATTTGAAAATGATGTTATGCGTCAGATATATAGTATATTGATGAATGGTGTTAGCAGACATAGAAATGCTAGAAGTTTTCCAATCATGGGTAATTCTTTTATCGAACTTGATACTGCTTATTTACATGACCCTGCTCCTATCATAGTTGAAAGACGTTATCATACAGCTTTGTCAGCTCTTAATGTTAGAGCCAAAGGTGTTACGGTACCGTTTATTACTAAGGATAGTAGGTTAGTAGATAAGTTTACGATTGAAGGTAAAGAATCCAAGATCGCCTTAAATTTTAATGTTAGGAATCCAAATTGGTTTAGGCTACATGTAAACCATTTACATATGACTAATGCTGAAGTTGATTTTCCTAATAAGACTACTAGATTAACATATGTATCTAATCCTAAGACTAAAGAATATAGAATAGTAATGGGCAGTCACTTCTGGGGATTAGAGGGACAAAGAGATACAGAAGCTCAAGCTCAGTTAGATAGAGATGAAAAACTACAAGATCAGAACCGTGATGCAATGTTCAAAGCTCTTAAGCTTTTTAATACTAAGTTATTTGGTTCTTCATTTTCATTAGCTCAACAAAAGAATTCAGAAACGTTTGATAAGCTAGATTATTATCATACACTACAGCAATTACGTAATGCACAAAAGATGTTAAACATACTGGCTACTAAGAATAAGCCAAAGTTACATGAAGTAGTAGATGAAATAATTACAGCAGAGATTCGTAAGAAAGAACGTAATGCCTTTAAGGATAGTGCTCAAGATAAAGCAATGCAAATGCATATTGATCAGATGTCTCTTTTCCTACATGATTTTGTAGAGAAAATGGAGTTAGATAATGTCTATGATTATCCTCTTTTCAATACCATCAGAAGTATCCAAGCAGAAGAAATGTTAATGTCCATGCCTGGGAATACCTATAAAGATCATCTTATTAATCAGGTACTTGCTTCACTTTCTGTGGTAGGTTATTATCCAATGTTAGCAGAAGCTAAGAAACGTGTTGATGATCATGCTCCTGCTAATGAAATATATCAAGTACAATCTAAGATTTTACTTAAGCCTGCTGTTAAGATTGCTTCTATACTTAAAGAAAAAGGTGTAGATAAAGTTAAAGTTGTTGAAGAATTACTAGCTAATATACCATACTTAGATGAACAAATAGCTAAGTTAGGTCCGGCTGATCTTCAAGATTATAATGATGCCATGAAGGAATTCAAAATACTTCAAGCAAAAGTAGGCAAAGCTTATAAACCATTTCCAAGAGATGGTAAACTATATAACGTAGATAATGAGGCTATAGCATTATCACTAATGGCACGAGAGATGGATTTTCAAGCTGGAAGATTAGTCGATGATAGACTCTTCAAGAGTAATCCTATTGCTTATTGGGGTAAACAATTGAGAGGTCTAAAGGCAGAAGTTAATAGCATAATGCATGCCTTTGATGAAAGCAACTATATCATGGGTAAGAAGGAAGCACCTTCTGAACAACAGTCTATGATACGTGCATCTCATTCTGTTTCATTTCCTATCCTATGGAAGAGTATGTTAAGTACTCCTCATCTTTTTGTAGCTAATGAAGTTAAAGAAGTTGAACTCTATTGGGAAAAGAAACCTATTAAGGTAACACATGACAATGCTGGCCAACTCGTCTTCTCGTTTGAAGAAGAGAACTTTACCCATAATGAGGTCAATGCGCAGAAAAGTGCCAAGGCAATCAAGCTCTACGGTCTTCTCACACAGAGGAATGGGCTATGGGAAGGTATCATGGATTCTAAAGCCGGAGTGCATAATCGTGCTACCATCGGAGAACTCATCAGAATGCCCCGAAATATTACCATGGAACGAAGACAAATAATTTTAGAACAGCATCTTGCAGAAAGCTTGTATGCTGGTGATAAAGGATTTAGTCAAGCAGATCAGCTTGCATTCTGGGTAGGCATGTTAGCTCAACCTAGTGATCAAGCTATGCTTGAAGATAAAGCTACAGGCTTTATAGTTAATCAATCTGAATATGATCCTTCAAGACCATTTAAGTATCAGACTAATCATGTGACTATCAATATGCTTACAAGATTTGAACCTGAATTATTAAACTTATGGATGCAGTTATATGCTTACCATGAAGGAGATCGTACTCAGTATGATAAAAATCAACAAGCCACAGCTCTTAAAAATGGTAATGAAACTGATGTAGATATGATATACATGTCACAACCTGATCAAAATGCTACAAATCAGATGAAGCATTTCTTCTCTGAATATATCAATGATCATGATAAGTTAGCTAAAGATAAAGAATTTGTTAAATTCTATAAGTTTATGCGTGGTGCTGATTGGAACCAAGGCTTAGTCAAAGTAAGAGAACTTACTAAGAGTGTCGTAATGCTTAAGGCATTATCAGAAAATGGTGTTTACTATGAGGATTTAGTACGTGATATCAATCAACTATCAGATGATGCATTCTTTAAGAAATATAAAGCTGTAGATACTGTACATATTAGACAAGCACTTGATAGATATATAGGTGAAGGTTTAGTAGATGAGTTTATTAAACAAAGAGCTGGTGAAGGTGATGTAGCTTTTAACACTCGTGGTAATGTAGTTGCTTTATACTATATGTTAAATGGTGCACGGTTAAGAGAGGGTGAACGTAACAAAAAATTAACGTTCATGCGTAAGACTTTCTCTAACATTGTAGGCTATGATATGGTAGCCATGTTAGGAGAAAAACAAACACGTGTTCTTTATCATAAGGATGAGATTGTTGGTACTGTATTAGGACAAAGTGGTCCTGAACCAATTACCATACGTCAAGCACAGAATTCTATGCGTACTCATGCTACAAGGACAGATATACCTGTAGGTGAATCAGTAATTGCTGTTACTAAATCTCAAAATATAAATCGTACGTTATCTACACATCAAGTTGTTATCAATGCTCAAGCTCAAAGAGTAGAAGATGCTGCTCATCTTATATCTAATCCCAAGTTTAGGGATAAGTGGAGAGGTGACTTTGCACATAGAAGTGGTATATTCGCTAGGTTCCAAGGAGAAAGATTACCTCATACGGATCGTACTCAATTTTTAGTTGACTTGCTCGGACAGATACCATCTGACTCTGACCAACAGTTAGAAGTTAGACGTACACAAATCTTTGAACTTGCTGAGAATCTTAAAGAACATAGTAATATATTCCTTACTACCAATGAAAAAGGTCACACTGAATTCAACGTTAAGTTAGGTAAGGTATATACTTATGATAATGTTAAAGACTTAATAGAGACTCACTTCTCTAGGCTTGATGCTACTAAAAAGGTAGCTCTTATAGGTGCTCTTGATATACGTATTCAATATGATATCCTAGTGCCTAAGTATGTAGCTCAAGTATTACAATACTTAGAAATTACCAGAGAAGACTTAACTGGAAAACGAAACTTACAAGCAGCCTTAGATGTTGATGCAATGATCAGTAAGTATAAAGATATACTAAATGCATTGTTAGAGAGAAAAGGTAACTACATGCCTCATATGTTCCCTATAGCTAGATACAGAACGCTATGGATGGAAGGCATGATAGACAACAATGTTAAGAAGCTTGAACAGCAAATGAAATATCACAGGGAACATAATACTGGTACCAAGTTGTCGCGACTTGACCCGGTCAAAGATAGTGCAGAGATTAGAAAAATGGCTATGGATATGTCTAACAAACAGTGGGACATTGTATCGTCTGGATGGAACAAGGGATATATTATACCTAACTTCATGCAACGTAAGATGCCTCATGCTGCAGGTTATACGATGACAGATCCTACTATACATCTTGCCTATAATACTAAGCTAATAGAAGGCTTAAAGAAAGATTCTTTACTTGCTGATTGGTTGACATATCAATCTAATGCTAGAGAAGCTGGTGAACGTGAACATATTATGGAACTTACCAGACAATGGTATGCTAATCAAATAGGTGATAGCTATCTTGCTTCTAAGAACCAGAAATGGGGAGACATTAAGCCAGGTCAGAGAATTGCATTTACTAAATCTACATTCATTGTAGATCCTAGTGATGATGTAGGGTACGTGGGTACCGCAAAAACCAGTGGGATAGTACAGAAAGTAACAAGCGAGGAAGTTATACTTCATCAAGATACTGAAACTGTACTATGGCAAGCTAAACAAGACTTAGCACGCTGGGACAATGTTGTGCAATCCATGATGATTAAGGGAACGTTTAATAATAAGCCTACCCAACGTCAATGGATTATAATTCAGAACATGTTGAACAAAGGTTTCTTGACACAGAAAGATTTTGAAGGACAGAACATGACCAAGTTCACCTCTTTGGATGCTGCTGACGCTATCGTCAAAGCTACTAAGAGAGTGATTAAGAATCCTGGTAAGCTAGGCGTATACAAACGCACAGATATCTGGGGTAATGATGTTGCTAACAGACCTATAGAGAATTCTGTACAACGTTACGTTGGGAATGGTTCAGTTGAGAGACTAAAGAATAAGGAACAAGAACTTCATAACCTGCAAATGATGGGCGAAGCTTACGATGGTTCGATACCAACTGCTCAGTACCACTTCTTTAAGGGTGCTGCAGCTATTGCTGAGCATACACTGGGTGGCTTTAAGAAGCTGTCAGGCCTATTCTATATGGGTATGGGTGCCTTATTCAAAGCAAGAGTAGTTAACCAGATGGGTGCTGTAATCAATAACTTAATTGATGCACCTAAACATAACTTCATGAAGTGGAAACAAGGTAACCAAATCTGGAGCAGAATTAAGCATGGTAACATAGAGACTATGGATCCTGCAGATCAAGAACTGTTCAGAGTATTAATGGGACTTGGTCTTACAGAGAACAATAACATTATGGCTATCGCACTTGAAGCTGCTAATATTAAACCAGAAGACATGCTTGTAGCACAGTCTAAGCCTGACTCTATTAGATGGCTGGCTAGATTATTTAAGGATGCTACCAAGTATGACGCTACATATAAAGCATTAGAAGCACTCAACCATAAGTATAACTTAGAAGTCGATCCCACTAAAAAGCTTGGTATCAAAGGTGAAATCAACCAGCTTAAACAGAAGTGGGAAGCTAAGATGTATGGTTTGTTATCGAAGGAAACTCTGACCAAAGAAGAAGAAACAGCAATGTGGAAGAAGCTTGATGAACTTAAAGATAAAGAACCTAAAGTAAACATAGCTGAAGAGCAAGGGTTTACTAAGGCTATGGCAGCCAGACTAATGGCTAAAGTAGCATGGAAGTCTTTCTTTACAAGTAGCTTAGGTATGGGATTTCAAGCCAAGGCTGAGAAGATGCGTATACCTGCATTCTTTATTGGCTACAATACAGCTCTCGATATGGGATTTACTACAGAGGAAGCTATTCAGTTGGGCGTTAACTCCATAGAGTTACGCCACGCATACTATGACTCTGCACACAAACAGTTTGGTGCTAACACCAAGATGGGTAATGTAGCATTTCAATATGCTCAATACCAATACAATGCTATCGGCAAGATGACTCGGATAATGCGCGAAGCCGTACCCCAAATGCTTAAATTCGCACACAATAGACCCGAGACTGTACCAAGATTGAAACACTTGGGTAATATGTTCAAACTTATACAGAATTCTGTCGATGCTAAAGGCAACCAACTAAAGAGAGGGCAGGTTGATCTTAAGGAAATCAATCTACTCCATGGTATAATGATGAAGATAGGTGCCACTGCAGTCATGATGCAAATAGGCACGAGGGTATTATATGGAATAACTAACTTTCAAGATCCAATTGGCCAAGTGGCATACAGAGGAGTCGATTTCCTGATCGATGTACTGACTAATGGACTAGATATGGATGATGATGATGATCGGGATAATGCAACGTGGATGCTACAGGATCTGGCACTGCCACTTGGCTTACTTTATAAGCTAGGCATACAAGCTATGATGACTGCTCCTGTTAAAGGTATGGACGATACCTTCTTCAGAGGTAGAGTAGATGATTCGTTTGATTTTGTCTGGAGAGTTACTAACACAATAGAAGACGCAGCTTGGGAGCTGGGTGCTATCGATAAGAGACCCCATAAAGATGACAAGGGTATTATGGATATGGCTTGGTTAACAGATGACTTCTTCTCCGGCATTAAAATGACAGGCTGGGTATCAGCTGATAACAAATCAAAAGAATATAAGAAACGTAAACTATACTACGGTATAGAAGGGAAATTCCCATTTGTATACTTCCGTACTGAGACCAGAAGAAAGAAATCATTTGGTAGCGGTCGCTATGTAGAGACAAAGGGTAGAGGTGTGTCAGGATTCGGACAGGGTGGTAGCAAGACTAGAGCTTATATGCTGCTTGACCCGTTCTCTTATGTACCTTTCTTAGATAGATTATTTGAAGGTAGAACAATTTACCAAACACTAAGAGGAAAGAAATAATAATATGCCACAAAATGATGCTTTCGTGGTTGACGTGACTATTGCTAACGGTGGGACTACTTCCACTGCTTTGGAGTTACCAGAATCTTATTATCTTGCTGGTATTATAAAAGATACTACTTTAGATACTTCGGTTGCTGTTACTTTCACTGTCAGTATGGACAACGTTACTTACGTTGCCTTGATGGACACAGCTGGGGCTGCTATAAGCTATACAGTCGCCGCAGCAGGAGCAGAAGCAATTACAATACCACCCACGGTATTTTATCCGTGGAAATGGCTTAAATTCGTTGTTGCTGATGCACAGACAGGTATCGCGACAATACAATGTATATTAAGGCAATACTAATATGGCGAATGGAAATGGACAGAATACTTGGGCCTTCCTAAAGAACTGGGGTTGGGCTCTCTTTATAGTAATAGGTATATCAACAGGCATCGCCACACTCGCTGGCCATTCCAATGACAAAGACATACACATGACTACTATAGAGTTAGATAGTCGTTACGTTCCTCGGGAAATCTTTCAGCTAGAGATGAATAACATTAAGCTGAGGATGGCCGATCAGAGGAAATTAACAGAAAAAATATGGAATAAACTTGACAGTAAGTAAATTTATCTGTATATTGGTAGTGCCAATACCGGCACTTAAATAAACAAAGGAGCAAATATGAATCCAGTTGGCGTAGCGTTGAAAGAAACGAAACAGATACTAGATGCAATGATTGCCTTAGGAAAAGGTATTGAAGCTTCTATGAGTGATGGTAAGTTAACATTTACAGACATACCAAACTTTATAGAGTTCTTAACCTTAATCCTACCTGCTATTGAAGACGCGGATCAAGTTCCGTTTGAATTCAAAGTAGCAGACCCAGAAGATATTCAGGAACTAAAAGAATATCTACAAGAAAATTTAGATCTCCAAGACGACGAGCTTGAAGCGTTTATCGAAGATGCTTTCAAGGTTGCCTTAGATATCTTTATGTTATACAAACTATATTTCATGACGGACACAAGTGATGAAGGAGAAAACACTCCTACACCTGATGCTCAACCAGTGGAATAAAATCTGGAGAATACTTGATGGGAATAAAACCCTTATTGGATTGGTTCTTATCAATGTTGACTCTCGTCTTTTTGCGGAAACCGATGCACTCTGGAATGACATCGCACTCGCGATCGTCTATACCTGGACTGGAATCGGAGCCGGACATAAAGTCCGAAAGACCCTCAATGGAAGAGGGAAAAAATACATCCGTAAGATTTCTGACTTTCGTAAGTCAGTCAATCTTTTTCGAAACAAGCGGTGATAGATCAGGGGCATATACACATGACCCTGCAGACTCAGGCGGTGAGACCAAATGGGGCATCTCTAAGGGAGCCCATCCTCACCTAAATATAAAAGCAGTAACATACAACCAGGCTGTGGACATTTACGGCCAAGAATATTGGAACAAATTATATGACTATATACTTAACGATGCTCTTGCTTTCAAGCTGTTTGATATGGGGATACTTAATGGGCCAGCGAAAGCAGTCAAAGTATTACAAAAAGCTGTTAAAAAATCAGGACTACTTGTCCGAGTCGATGGTCGTTTTGGCCCTCTCACACTCACTGCTGTTAATAATATAAACCATAAAGAGTTATATGAAAACTATATTAAACTTTTTAACACACGGTTTAGGAGACTTGTTCTCAGGGTTCGCAAGAACAAAAGGTATCTCGGAGGATGGCTCAACCGTCTCAACTGGAGATGGCAAGGAGATAATCAGTAATGGAACTGCAATCAATTGGAACACTATTGTCTTATTTGTTCTGGTCGGTGTGGGTTGTTACCTTATCCCTTCCCCTTTTCAATCGGGGTATGTTTCTCAACCTAACCAAACTTCGCACAATGAGGTGGCTATACCGGGGACTCCTGATACAAGCTACACTCATATCCCTCCTATTACTGGCACGGATACTACAATAACCTATGGTGAAGTTATACCTAATGATTCATTCGGACTATACGTACCTAAGTACGTGGACAATACAGTCGTAATAAATGATAAGAATCTGACAGGTATCATCAGGGGTACAGCGTATCCTTATATCGAAGAAGATACTCTAAAGATTGATCTACCAATAGAGTTCAACATTGAACCTAAACCAATGACACAAATTACTCAAACGGATACGTTAAAAATAACTGATTCAGTTTGGGTACCAACACCAGTTCCTTTTATGGAGAAGCCTATAGTTGTCGCTACAGTCGCTTCTATCCCTTGGATACTGGTACTAATTATTTTACTATAAAGGAAACAAATGGCACGAACAAAAGGAGCCTTAGGTATGAAGAATAGATCTCAAGAGATTGAGGGATGTGATACAATACAGGTTGACAAACGTAGAGTCGATGGTTCTATCGATATACTTACCGTCAATGGTAATGTAAGAACATTCTCTCCTGTCCAGAATGGAATCAAAATCTATGAATTCCCCAATGGACGTCAACTTGAAGTAACTAATTCTAAATTCCTTAACACGGATGAAGGTGGACACAGGATAATCTGCGAAGATGGTTCCTGTTTTTATATCAAGCCAAGCGAAAGCTGGTTTGTTACCTGGCGTAATTATACAATGCTAGATGAAAACTACCGATTCTAAAGAGTTACCCACTCACTGCCTCAAGTGCAAAGAGCCTGCCATAAAAAGCGGGCTCTGCACTATCCATTATAAAGAGGATAAGTTTGAAGAGTGGTTAGATAATAGAGACCCTAAAAACCTTGGCATAGTTAAATGGTGCCATGAAATGATGCCAGAGTTTGCCTTTGATAGGACGCCTTGGTTTCATGAGAAATTATTTAACGATTTACTTAAGCTATACAATCCAGAATATAGGAACAAATATGAAAGACTATACGAATTCATTTCCTTTAGAGAGTCGGCGAAATCAACTGCCGCTAACACCTTGTTCGCGTCGTACATTTTGGCGCACAATGGGAGATCCTTTAAGATCACCGTTGACGGAGAAGAAGTGGAGTACCCTATTAAGGAGTCTCTCATTGTTATTATTTCTGAGACATCTACGTCCGCAGAAGAGTTTACAGTCCGCATCAGAGATGCGTTCTCGACGTCGGAGCGGCTTAGGTATTACTATAGAGTAGAGTTCAAAGATGCAATTGACTCAATTACAGGTCAGTGGACGCGCTCGTCATTTAGGTTCAATGATTGCTATGTCCAAGCGGTTGGATCCGGTCAGCAGATACGTGGAAAGGTTAAAGGCGCGAGCCGACCTACTCTCGTTATTGCAGATGATATATATTCAGAGAACAATACAGTTACCGAAGAGCGAAGATCCAGAATAAAACATTGGTGGAATAATGCTGTGATGAACAGCGTTGATAACGTGAGGGGTAAAGTTTTAGTACTAGGTACTATTCTCCATGATGATACTATCATCGTAGAGTTGGAGAAGAACCCTCAGTGGAATACTATTAAGATAGAGTTGATGCCCATCGACTTATTCCATAAGTTTATAGAGGAACATATTAAAGTAGATTGGGATATATCTACATGCTATTTACCATTCCATGAAATTGAGGATAAAGATGATCGTCAACGTAAACAAAAGGCCTATTTCAATAATGTACAAAATTCTAGTGAGTGGCAACTCGCGTGGCCAGAGCGGATCGACCTCTACCTCCTTGCTCTTAAGTACCAAGAGTGCGTTCATAACCAAATTGTGTCTGGACTCTATCAGGAGTATTTCCATATTACAAAGAGCCCCGAGGACAGAAGGTTTCGCCGCGACTTCTTCCAAGTCCTCCCTAAATGGGAGTACAAGTGGGAACATTATCATTCCTGGATAAAGATACCAGATTGGTCAAACGAATGGATGATTTGTCAAACTCAGTTCGGTGTGGATTTAGCAGGAGGGGGTAAAGATGATGCAGTTGTTACAGTAGCAGCTACTCTTCCGGACAATCGAATTCTAATATTGCATCAGGCGATTGGGAAATTCTCGATACGTGATGATGCAAGTTCTGCGCCAGCTTCAGATCTTCGATTGAATAAGGTAATCCTAAATCGTGACGCTTTACGGAAGAAAGGTATCGTCGATGAATGTTTTCGCCTCGCCATTCGATTTCATCCTTCACGGATAAAGGTAGGTTGCGCGGGGGAAGAGGAGCAAGTAGTTGATCTGATGCGTCAAGTATTCCAGGAAAATAAGAATTACGAAGCGTATATTTATCCAAGGAAGCAAACGAAACTGGAAGGTCGAAAAGAGGAGCGTATTCTGAATACGTGTCTGCCATATTATGAAACCAGGATGGTATATCATGACCCTGCTCTTTCAAAGCTAGAATATCAGCTCGAATACCTTGGTAAGAGTACTCACGATGATTGTGCTGACTCATTAGAGTGTTCTCTTTATGGACTTGAAGTTCCTGAAAACCTCACATACGATTGGTTCACCGCTAAAGAAGCGGATAGTCTTAAGCCTTACTGGCGGATGCCAAATTCTAACACAGATTTCGACTGGCGTAGTGACGCTTAAGTCTTTATAGTCCTCAAAATTTCTTAAAAATTCTACAAACCCTTCGTCATATGAATACATCTCTGTATTCCTAACAAAGTATCTTGTACTTCCATACCTACCAGGTTTATACCCAGGTTCACTTACGTCTGTCCATTTCATTTTCTTTTCTGTCCTCAAATTTTTTGAAAATTTTTCTTACAATAAGATAGCCTATAGTAATTACCCATATGCCTATCGCTGTAGTACCCATTATTTCTTCAAATGTCCAACTCATAGTTTCTTCCTCGAAGTATAGGCTGTCATCTCATTAACATACCCAAGTTTTTGTTTAAGCTTATGACTTCTGTCATTAGCCACTACGCTATACATAAATATCTCTTCTTTCTTCTCAATCTGTCCATGTAACTCAGCTTGTGTCATAAGAGCCATAGAGATACCCTGACGGCGTTTGTTTATGGAAACGTACAAATAGACTACCTCTATTGCCTTTTCCTCGTAGTATAGCACTATGAAGCCACAGAGCTCAAGGCCATCATAAGCTACGAATACTATATAGTCTTCTGAATACAAAAAATAGTCATGATAGTAATAAGGATCTTTGTATTCATAGCATGCTGCATTGTATGCATATGGTTCATCCCATTGTTCCATTATCATTGGCTTAAGTTGTTTCCAATCTTTCTCTGTGTATCGTCTACAAATAATCATTACTTAAAAAACTCCCCTCTTAAAAATTATACAATTACTCCTGTCCACTTAACTACGTCTATTGTTACAAATGTGTAAGGAAAATAGTCGTTTAACTTATTCCTTGCTTGGTTTGCTTTGTTAAATGAGTTATATCTTTCCTCAACTCTTAACAATTTACCTTCATGCCATAAATTCACTTCCCAATAAGGGTTATATACTGCCATAATCTCTTCCTTTTCTTCGTTGTATAAGAGCAATATGCTCATATTCATTCCTTAAAAAAAGGGGTCTTGCGACCCGCTTTTTATTTTTCATAAATCCAATAGTTCTTTGACATGTTAATTTCATTTCCTGCAGTGTCAAATACATTTTCAACTAATATCTTATATCTTCCAACCTTGGTTTGTTCTTCTGTCCTAACATAGACATATGTCAAACTATCCCAAGGTATGTCCTCTGGTTTATATATATGTTGAACTTCTACTTGCCAGACAGGCCCCATCAGAAGAGAGTCGTATAATCGCGGATCGTTATATATATGGTAGTTGCTTATATCAAAGAGACCTACTGTATCCATAGGCTCTGAGAACCCAAGACGAACTACGCTATACTCTTCTGCAAGAGGATCTTTTACACTTCCTGTTCCATTAGTACCAACACATTGGAACATTGCCATACAAAGTAAGAATGTTACAATCATTCCTATTACTATATCTGATACATCAGTACCATTTGGTAAGTAATCTTTAATAGCCATGAGGATTCTCCTTAAATGATTGATAGGCTGATTCCACTGTTTTAACCTTACCTTGTCTGAAGACACCATCCATACGATAATGCTTCATCTCTTTGATAAGGGCAAGATGTAGAGGACTTAGTACAGGAGTCTGAGATACTACATCTTTATTAAAATGTACATGTGGCATTTTATTACTATAGTTACAGCTTTCACAATACCATAGTGCACATCGCAAAGACTTCACCTTACAACCATTAGACCCCAAGTGTGTGCATACGTTATTTTTGTCACTAATACTTCTGTCACTAAATTCAAAAATTCCACAACATAATACAGCATTATTTCTTGGTTGTGGACCATATGCTCTACATCCTATTGCAGGTATTCCTGTATGTCCTATCTCACATAGTATGATATTACAGGGGTTGTAATCTTTAATGATTTGCTTAGCAAGATCATAGAGTAAGTCATACTTCTCACTCAAAAATTTACGGGTCATCCTATTACCACTAATGCGTAACCAATTTTGTGGTACAGGTGGCCCTGGTAATTGTTGTTTATTCATCATGATAACTATCCATACTTCCTGGTAATGGTGTACAGGTATGAAGAGAATCAGCTAACGTTTTCTTGCCACATCTTATACATGGTACTACCATTAGTATATTGATTTGGGTAATCACTTTCCTATATGCTTCTTTAGCTTCATAGTTGATTACATCCTTACGTTCATTCTCAATCCACTGTTTTAATGCTTTAAGTCTATCCATTATAGAGTACCTCCAAGGATAGCTTTAATAAACTCTCTAAGCTCAGTAACAGATACAGTTGGTGAATCTTCAGTAGAGATTTGAGTAGAGGCTATTTTTATCCTATCAT
>RCNB010001056.1_pt1 | contig 17634 bp, 13 predicted proteins | sample 2041321 | NCBI WGS metagenome assembly RCNB01 (sample SAMN09708232, study PRJNA481090) | Marine sediment metagenome, whole genome shotgun sequencing project. | reverse complement strand
ATTACTTGGATTAAGAAAACCATTAACTTCCATACCATCTAATAAACAATCATCATCAAGATCATTGTTTAATGGATTTAATTGGACATCAGTTTCTATACAAATGGAATTATTAGCAAAAGTCCAAACTGTTACTCCAGATAATTCATCTGCATCAGATAAGCCATCTAAATCAGTATCGCTATGCGTTGGACAAGTTCTTACTAAGTGATTAATGTAAGTTACTGGACTACCATCAGAGCAAGTAGCAAAAACAGTTATTCTTGTTCCTGTTAATTCCTCGAGATCTGTTAATCCATCTGCATCTGAATCTGGTTTTGTAGGGTCGGATTTTACTTTTCCATCTTCTGACACCCAAAAATAGAATGAAGGATTATTGAAGCTACCAGGATAACCTATAAAATATCCATAAACTTCAACATTATCTTGTAAATTATCCGAATCTGTATCGGTCATAAATGGATTAGCAAAATGTTGTGATTCATGCATATTAAGTAACATATCACCATCTGAATCGCCATAGTTTTCGTAAATTCCTGTACCGTTTGCATAAGTAAATGGATCAAAATATATTGTTTCGTTATTGAAAGGACTATAGTAATCATACTCCCAACCATCTAGCATATTATCTTCATCTGTATCAAGGTTCCATGGGTTCAGTGAGCTTGGAAAATCGTAATTATAACCCAATAAAATTTCATCGAAATCAGTCATACCATCTAAATCTGAGTCAGTAAGATTTAATATACCTTTAATATTCAAAAGTCCATATCCATAGTACTTCTTCAATGTTGTATAATCAATTTCATAAGTAGCTACATCATAACATTCAGGTGCAGGTCTACTGATAGAGTAAAATTCATCATTTAAGGCATTATGCTTATGAATTAGAAATTCTATTTCATGCACTTTATCTATCCCATATTTTTCCATTGCTAAGGCTAAAGCTCCTGCAACTATAGGTGTTGACTTACTAGAACCACCACTACTTGATCCAACTCCGGTTTCATTTTCACTAATACATCCAATAATTCCTGTACTTGGTGCCATGCATTCCATTTTAACACTGCTTGTAGGATTTTGGATGGAATCGCCATCACCTGCATCTATTTTACTGCCAGAAAATGTGGTTTGTCCAACACAGATAATATTTGTAAAATTTCCTAAACTACCTGGCCATTTTACATTATAACCGCTTACGGCATTATTGTCATTGCCAGAAGAAAAAACGAAAAGAATTTCGTCACCATCTGGTATAGGGTTACCTGTTATGGGATGTGGTCCATTACCACTTAGGTATTTTATAATTTCTTCAACTTCTTCCCAATCTTCAGGAGCGGTAGTTGCATCTACAATAGACAAACTTCGTGAAATGATATTTATTTCTAAATCACCATAATTATTTAGTAGCCAAGTGAAAACTTGTCTACTAGACAATGAACCTAATGAACCAGTAGCACCTACAGAAATAATATCAGCTTTTGGTGCAACTTGTTTTATTATACTAGCACACATTGTAGCATGTTCTGCATAATGGGTTGATTCAATGTTAACACTACTAGCATTATTATCAACAACAAAAGCTTGAGTGTATGAATTATAACCTGTTGAAAAATAAGAGTGGTTATATGCAATTTTGCTATCAAGAACTGCAACGGTTACACCTTCTCCAGTATACCCATCTTCACCAAATATACCAGCTGAATAATCATGACATTTAGCTAAATCAAAATAATTTTTCAGATTCGAATCAAGATAATAAAACGGATTTAATGGTTCACTTTGAACTGAGATCATCCTAGAAGAAAATGGGTCTCCATTTATTCCTAATTTATTTATATCATCTTTAACATAAGATATTGAAAACATTTCATCATTAACTTTTAAGCTGTTTAATGAATCATATTTTGTTTTTTGTACTTTTTTATTTGAAGTAAATTGTACTGTATTAGTCAAATTTGAATAAAAAGCTAACAAAATGACTGATGTTAATACAATAACACTTACTTGTAACATAATTTTCTTTTTTATCATTAAAATTACTCCTTTTTCTCAAAGAAATATTGAGATACTCAATAGAGCATCAAAAGTCAATTATATGTTTATTATATAAAGTCATGAGTTGGAGAAATTTTCATTCAAAAAATCAATCTACTATGAAAATATAAACCAATTATTTAACCAATTTTTAATTATAATATCGAATTTTCTTTTTAGTTTTAATCTCTCGAATATATCTAACTAAGGAAATTCCTACTGTAATTATTGAACCGAATCCGGGAATCACACCAATAAGAATTCTGTTCCAAAGTGGTATCAATTTTATGGGATACGATGTTGGGTCTAATGGGTCAACTCCTGCCCAAAGTTCTTCGCCGTCTGAATAACCGTCTTGATCTGTATCATACTTTAGTTTATCAGTACCAAATATCCAATCTTCCGTACAGTCAAATAAACCATCTTGATCACTATCCTCTAAGATTAAGGTAATAAAACCATTAAACGGTAAGGTAATATAGAGTGTGTTTTGATAAAAACGTAAATCATCCGTATACTCATGATATAGCTCTTCTTCAACTAATTCTGCGTCATTAAAGGTCACCCAAAAATTATGAGCAAAATCATAAAGTTCAACACCTAGATTAGCCACATACAACATCTCTTTATCTGAATCAAATGATAATCCATCTATCCAATTACTAACGATAGGTGCATTTTGATAAGTGAAATGGTTTCTTATAGTCCCACCATTCAAATCTATGATGAAGAGTCCATCTTGCCCACTTACAAAGAGAACGTTTTGCTCTGAATAATATTCAATATCATCCGCTCTAAAGGTGTTCCCATCTATAATTAATGGATGAAAATTCATAGTTTGAATATTAAAAATATAAAGAACGTCTGATGCAATGAAGAGCCTTTGATTTATCTTATCATATAAAATATCATCACAACTCATGGGTAGTGTGTACGATGCCTCTATATTTTCAGTTTCTAAATTCAGAATACTTAATCCATCAGATGTTCCAATAAATAGCTTTCTTATTTCCTCAACTAAACATAAAGACGGTACCCAATTACTCAATAAGCCATCTGTTGTGTTATATTTTCTTATAACTTTTTCTTGTATTGGATCAAAAACAGCTAATTGATTCCCACCAACGTACCAGTACTTTGCTTGATTGTCAATGACAACTTCAGTTATTGGGCTTCTTTCGAAACCGTGAATATAATCATAATATTTAATGATTTTTTTTAATTCTATATCATATATACAAAGATACTCATCTACTCCTAGTAAGATTTGATTATCATTATCATTTACAGATAAACCATTGAAAAAGAGTGTTGGTAATTGAAAATCAAAGACTTGTGTAGTAATAATTTGTTTATCAATTATAGAAAAGAAACTAATGGATCCAGGCTGCCCTATAGTTAAAATTGACTTTGAATTATTTTTAAATAACAAAAGTGAAGCAATATCATTTGTCATTAGTCCATCTTCCCGGCGAATAGTAAATTGTTCATGAGAGGTAATATTAAGAGCTATCAAACCATTTTGCTTTTGGCTCATGTATAGTATACCACCTAAAGAAGGATCAAAGATTACTTCTTCTATAATATTATAAGGAATTGAAGGAGCAACTAAGTGTTCAGCAATAATTTCATAAGTCGAACAATTCATAACACGAACTCCATTACCCGCGATGAATAATAATTGTGTTTCAAAATCTAAGTAAAGAGAAGTTAATTGATCAAAATCTTGTATTTTAGATACTGAGTTATTTGTTAAATTATATGAAAACAAATTATCAAGATGATAATAATATATTTCATTAGTTTTAGTATTGAGAGATAAACCATATGCATGACTCTTTTGTAGTTCAAGTGGCATTAAACTCCAATGAGTGAATGTTCTATTATTTAAATTAAATATCTTGATACCTTCAGTATCTGTGCCTAGAAATAATCGATTATTGTATCTATCAAATTCTATATCTCGTGTATAATTTTTTGAATCATACAAAGGTTCGAATTTTTCTGGAAGATAATATCTTTGATACTGCCAATCTGTTGTATTAATTATTACTAATCCATCATAGGTTACAGCGTATATCTCATGAGTTTGGTTATTATAAATCATCTCTGCAACAAGATTTCCATATGCAAATTTCTCTGTTGAATTTGTAAGAGATATCGAAAAATAGTTTTTAGTTTCTAAATCAAGGACAGATAATCCCTTACCATTATTACGTGAATTAAACAATCTATTTTGTTCAAGATCAATATCCATTGAATGAACCCATGCTGCAGATTTATGGAGTGTAAGATAAGGAGGAAATTCAATGGTTGTTTCTTTTTGAATAAAACCAGGGGATACTTGTTGACCTGATGTAGTCATTGTAATTTCTTTATTCTTGATTATTGAAGCATCTAATTTGACTGGGTTAAAAATACTAAATAACAACAAGCAAAGAATCATAGAACTCAATATTTCTTTCATTCTAAATTTTCTAATTTTCTTTCCCATCTTTTCATAACATTCCATTCACTTATTCTACTATACATAATCGAATTTTATTATAAGAAGGTATCAATTTGTATCAAATAGATCTGTTATCTCATTTTTTCTATTTCACAAATTATCTTAAAATTACAATATATACAGGATTTTTTGACACATCTAAATTCTATATTTTTTATTTTCTCTTGAATAGATCTAATTTTGTCACTAATTTTTCCCCTTAAATTAATGTTGTATTTTTGAACTACTAATTCACCAGAGCTGTAATAATAATAACCAATTTCTTTTATCTCTATACCTTCCCAATTCATTTCGAATTTGAAATCGTCAAATAGAATGGCATAAAAATACAATGATTCGAAATCAGTTCTATTTTTGTTCTTTTTATAATCAATAAGTCGTATTTCTTCATCATTATTAATAAATTCCAAACAATCAATGATACCTCTTTGTTTTTCGGTCATTGCAGATAACTCGGTTTGGAACGGAAACCAAGAAAACCTTCCTTCACTTTCTTGAAATCTTTGCTGCTGATACTTCCAAAAACTTGTATAATAGCTATTATTTCCTAATTCTTTAGGGAATATCTTTCGATGAATGGATTGATAATGAATTCGATGAAAAGCTGACGCAAATAAATGAAATCTTATTCCATCCAGCTCCTGTTTTGTATAGCCACGATGTTCATATTCCTTGGTTGTTCTCTTAGGTGCTGTTAGAAAGGCATTCTTATTTGGGATGGGATTAAGTATCCGATAAATACGAAATTTTTGTGGGCATTGGTTAAAGTAAAGATACTCTTGCAAGCTCAAATTTAATTCATAATCATGTATAACCAAAATTATTGTCCTCCTTTTGAAATACTTTTGAAAAAACAAGGATTTTTAGTAAGCAGTTTTGTTATAGAAATAATTTCGTTTGCTGGTTCCTGATCATAGCTTGTAATTATGTCATTCATAAATTTGATCTGCTCCTCATTTGAAATTGGTTGCAGTTTATGTTTTTCAAACATCTTTTTTATTTCTTTTAGCTCCTCATTTTTCTCAAACAACGAAGTCAAACGGGAAACAATCGTTTCAATAGTTTCTTGAGTAAAATTTTCTTTTTTGAAATAATTTGTATAATAAGCTAATAACCTCTGTATTTCTATAGAAGATGTCTTGTTATCCTCTGTTAGTATTAATTCGCATGTCTTAAAACGTTCATTATTTCGATCAAACGATATAAAGCCATTTTTTTCCAGAATTGTTAGATACTTAATAGTTTGGTCCCATTTCCAAGGCCATTTATCTTCTATCTCCTTAATTGTACTTGGCTTAATGGATCCATGAAATACAAAGTCTTTGATCATAGAGGTTAGTAATATGTGTGTTCGAAATAATCCTAAATCACCTAATTGTCTAATTATCTTCCTGAACATTTTTTTCTCAAAATCTTGTAAATCATCAAGATTCGTTTTGTGACTAATCAAATTCAAAATTGATTGCCTATAATTTACTACTACCATAATTTCACGCATTAATTTGCACCTCTTGAATTCCCAATGGCAGAAATGGGATTTCATCTCTAAGAAATTTGTGTAATTGCTTTTTCAAATGTAATACCTTATTATGGGATAAATATTCAGAGTTCCTAGTTTCTTGAAGGATTTTCCATATTGCAAAATTCTTATTGGTACTCCTATCATTAATCATGATATTGGCGGTACTTAGTGCCACACTTGTGAAGAGTTTTTGTAATAACTTGATGAACTCTTTATATGCTTGTAAAACAGTGACCGTTTTATCATTTAGTAAAACAACTTTTGCTAACAAAACTTCGTTACTAATTTCCTTGATTATTCGTTCGCCCTCTGATCCTGGTTGAAGACAATACAATAAATCGTATCTTTTTCCTCTAACTTGAGTAAAATGACCAGGTAATAATCGCTTCTCAATTATAGCAAAATAAGTAAATAATAAACTAATGAATTTCCCTAATTCGTGAATATCATAAAACAATCCCTTTGTGTACTTTCTATGACACCACCCTCGAAAACCATCATGAGCAAATCCTATTGCATTGTATACTAATTCTTTAAGCTTGTTACCGACAATACGATTCACTCCGTTAATAGCTGAATGAAAATCTGATCGGGCATAATCAAGCCCAAATGGTTTGAAGGATTCGTATCTGACGTTTCTCCCTCGTTCTCTTGGAGGAGCGAAGAACTTATACTTTGCAACTTCTTTCTTAAAGGGTTCATACATTAATGACCCCATACCTCCTTCAATTTGATGCCAATAACTAAAATCCAATTCTCGAGGAATATTTAATACTCCAAAAGAATCGCGAATTTTTTCCCTTGCTTTTGTATAAGTTTCATTTTCTTTAGGTGACGTTTTGCTCGCAGCATCTAAAATTGCTTCTCGAGACAAAACATTAGCTTTCAAACTAATTGGGTTGCATATTTTTGTTGCAATAAAGATCTCATTTCCACCAACTTCGATAGCAAGTGGTTCTACGCTTTGTGGTGCTGTTCTTGGCTCATAAATAGTGATATTCTCATAAAGTGTTCTTGACTCTCCTGATTGCTCAACTGCTTTGTGGAGAGTATTTTTCGACTCAAGATAATCATCCCAACGATTACAACTAATGTAGTTTAGTTCTTTAAGAGGGAAATAAATCACTTGGCTTAAACTAGAATTTGTTATTGAAGAACCTGAAAGAAGAATAAATTTCTGTTTTAGATCTATGTAATGAAAAGCATTTTTGTGGATTGATATGCCTAAGTTGGTAGTTTGCTTACGATTTTCTAATAGTAGCCCTGTAAGTTCTCTGAAATCTTTTTGAAAGATATCAAATCTTGCATCCCAATACTTGAATTCGTATCGATTCCATCTTTCTCCATAAACAAGCTTTATTGGTGATCCACAATGGAGGCAATAAAAAGTAGCGGTTCCTAGTTTTAAAATTTCTAGGGCGTTACTTAATTCGGATATTGGTTTTCTACAGCGCTCAATGGGGCATCGAAAAACAAAATTATCATCAATATTCGCTTTCATGAATTCATTAACTTCTTTGGATTTGCATTGCCCGTTCTCTCTTGTATCAAAAAAACGACAAGCTGGTGTGCTTGGTTTAAGCACTGCTAGTTTTACTCTTTCCAATAATTCTTTATCAAATAAAACATGCTTCCCATAAGCACAATCAAGTAAAGCACAACGATATAGATTAGTAAACCGATGACAGCTACCACAAGTTTTTGATTTACAGACAGTTTCCGCGGAGCTACAACTCGATTCTTTAAAATAAATATTTTTTTTCTTTTCCAAACCTCGGCGTTCTTTAACACAACAAATTTTTCCTTGAATAAGAAGTTTAGAAACGATTTGGCCAATATGTGGTTGAGATAATCCGGTAATTAGTGAAAGCTCTTTATTTGAAACACCATCGGTAACAGTAATCCTTCTTGGGATGTGTTTCTCTACTATATCCAATAAGGATGCCTTTTTTACTGTCATATGTTACCGTCCATCAAGAATGAATGTCCTTTTTGTATCAGATGAACAAATCCAAGGAATGTCTAGTCGCTCAGAATCCAACATCTCAAGTAGCAGCCGTTTTTGAACGGGGAGTGTTAAACCATTAACATGAAGTTTAGTTTCCTTTTTGTATTTGGCAACCAAGTCCTCAGCAAATTGGAATAACGGGTTATTCTGTAAGTCAACAGGATCATTAATAGTGACATTACTAGCATTTTCACACCATTCTTCTTGTTCGGTAATCCAATCAAGATAATTCTTGTATTCGGTAATTTCTTGATCAATATTGTTCTCAGCCTCTTCAAGCTCTTCAAGAAATCGTTTAAAATTCAAATTAGCAGGGATTATACCATTATTATTACCTAACATCCCTTTCTTAGTTGATTTTTTAGATTCAAGAAATCCTAACAACATAACAAGGCTAGTATGAAGAAATTCATTGGCAAAATTGACAGAAATATGTTTACTGCGACCTATCATACCGATTTTAATTACCTTTAGTTCTGCGAGTTGTTGGAGTGATTTACTTACGGTTTTTGGCGTCCTCTCAGAAAGATTCACTAATTGTTGCAAATATCCTGTTCCAGACCATTTGTTTTGCACAACACATAAAAGTAAAAGGATAAACCATAATTCCTCTGTTGCTCGAGTGATTTTATACTCAACACCATTCTCAAGATTATTCATTTGTTCTTGAACGGAAACCTCATCCATGGACTATTCCTCTAATTATTAGGTAGAATTTTCTTTTTAAATCGCTAAATTTTTGTCGGATAAAGATAATGAGTAATAAAATCAAAATAATCGGTTTTTTCTCGGTAAAATATTCCAATTTACTGATCAAAAAGCAGTAAAAAATTCCAAACATCAGCATGTTTAAAGAATTCACATGTAATATCGGTAAAAAAATCCAAACAAGCTAAAAATCCTTGCATTTTAAGGTCTTAAGAATAGGAAAAAACGATTCTTAGCACTTTTTGTGACTAAAACAACCCCTCTTGTACATTAAGTAATGAAAATTCAGTTTCTATCTATTTTTAGCAGCTATTTATTTTAATTTTTAATTAGTTTTGTTTCGCAATAAATCGAAAAAAATTGCAAAAGTAGCTTATTGGAGATTTTATAGTCTTTTATTGATACTTGGAAATAGTTTTCTAGTTTTTGAACTAGTTCCTTATTTTCTTCAGGAATTTTTACAAGTTGTTTATAGAATATGAGAGGTTTGAGAAGTAAAGATAGAGATTCACTGGGTTGAGTGGGAAGCTTCACATGTTCTGAACTTCGTATTCGATAGAGATTAGAGTCTTGTGAAGAAAGAAAACGCATTAATTGTATATTAACTTGTTTTAAAATATCATCTAAAAGTAAAACGTTAATGCTCATTTTCTCTTTTTCTATATATTGTAATGCCTTTTCACTTATAGGTAATTTTTCTACAAAAGTTCTTCTTGCTTGTTTACCTCTAATTTGGTGAATTATTTGACCTAAACCAGTAATACCCAAATTATCAATTAATCTAAGATTAAAATAGTTATTAATGAGAGAGGTTTTTTTGAAACCTGCAAAAAACGATTCTGATCTATAAGGAATCGTTTTCAAGTCTGCGAATTCATATTTCTTTTCAGGATGTAAACAAGTTAGAAGTTTAATTAATCGTAAATGAAATCTAGCTGGAATGTATAAAGTTACTGTATTATCATTTCTTTCAGTTAATTTTGAATCAATTTTATTATCTAAAAGGTAAGCTTGAAAATCTTTAACATAATTTAAAGATACACTAACAAATTTAACATTACGCTGTTTATAACTCCCGTCCGAATCCATCACCCCAGACCAATAGTAAGAACGAAAGATTGGGTCATCTTGAAAAATGAGTGGTTCTCGAAGGGCATGATACTTTTTCCCTCCTATCGGTTGGTCAGTAAGAAAGGAAAATAATCGTACAACCCAAAGGTTCGTTATTACTAGTTCAGGACAATTTTCCGTTTTGTAGAGAATATTTCCTGTTTGTGCAAAATACTCCTTGAACATTACTTGTAATTGTTTAATATTTTGAATGGAATAATCAACTATCCTCAAAATGTATTTTGTTAAATTACCATCACCATTACACATCCCGCATAGATAAGCCAGTTTCTTGGATAATTTTGTTGGCATGGTGAATGGTTCTCCTCTTGCACTAGTAAAGTGGAGAAGGGATTTCGTATTACAATGAGTTGACTTTGTGTGGTCTAATTCGAAGCTACACCGGTATATTGGATAAGGGATAGTTCCTTTTTTGAGATAATTCTCTATTATTTTTTTCCATTCCATAATGGATTTATTGATTGCTTTATAGAAATAATTTCTAGTTATTTCTGAGAGGTTGAGAATGTTTTCTCGAATAAACTCTTTTTGATCTTCTTCAAGAATAATAAAAGGAAATCTAGCAATAATCCTGTCTGTTGATTTTTTCCTAACAAAATCATTCCTACGTACCATTATCGGATAAAGTTTCAGTAGATTATCTATTTGAAAAATTTCTTCTCTCTTGTTCTGTTCAAGTAATTCATTTGCATTTACCCAATCATTAACCTGTGTTGGTTCAAAATCAAAATAGATCGGGTCAGTCTGCCAATTGATTACTGCCATGGAGTAATTCCTCTAAGCTTTGTTTGTACTAGCAATATTAACTCCACGAAAAACTAATTGTCTTATTTCATTTCTTCATCCGTATTAATACTAATTTTTCATCGCCAGATAAATCATACTCTAGTAACCATTTATCCCCTGGTTCTAAGTTTTTTACTTCTTCTCTTATCTCTTTAGGTATTACTATACGGTATCTCGAATCTATTATCACAGGAATTGCAATTTTGGACATATTACCCACGCTCTACCATTTAATGGGAAAAACTTAAATATAATTCTTCTTATATTATTACCTATAAAATGGGAAACTTCCCACAAAATAGGTGTAAAAATGAACGTCTCACGAAAATTTAAGCGAATAATAATCCGAATGAACACCCCCATCGCCAAGACAGGGAATGGCGCAGTTAGTGGGGGAAAAATCAACAACCTTCTACTAATAGGAAGCACAAACGGTGAAAACGGCAAAGACGGTAAAAGATACTTAGTAAAAGGGATACGAGGAATGATCAATCACTCCATGATGGCACTAGCAAAAAAGCAAGGAGTAGAGATCTGTCACTCATCAGATAAAGAGGAAACACAAAGCGGAGAAAAACTACTGCCGGAAGGATTCCACCCAAATGGAGCCTGTTACCCAGAAAACGAGTGCATAAGACACAGAATAATGGGCTCAATAAACAAAATCTCTCGAGTGAAATTTGAACCAGTAGTGATAGTCTCTACATACTCAAAAGAGAAAAACGGTGACGCACAAAAAGTACACATAGCAACAGAAACAAGGAACAGTCTTACACACAAAACAAAGAGAGCCATACAAGACTTCGGTGATAGATACTTTTCAGGGGAAATAACAGCAAGAATAGAGTTCAACGAAGAACTAACACAAGATGAACTAGGATTCCTACTAAAAGCCATTCTCTACATGCCTGAATTAGGACTCGGTGGGAGCATAAACAACGGAGCAGGAAAAATAACCTTACTCGAGATAGCACTACAAGAAGTGATGCGTACAAGAACAGTAGTGAAAGGGAAAGTAATCGAAGAGGAAAAAGCAAAGAACCTCTGGAAACAAATGGAGGAAGCACTGGAAGCATGGTGACGCAAGAAAAAATGATCTTCACATTAGAGGGGAATTTGCTTACACCGCTTCTCTCCCCTTCTCCTTTTTTCAAGAAATACGGTTGCTGGATAAAGATAGTTGGAAATTTGATAACCGATAAGAGACCAAGAAGAAGCTACATAGGAAAACTAGTAAGAGGAGAACGAAAAGCACCGACAACAATGAAAGCATTTAGAGGATTCGTAAGAGTAACATACGTAGATAACAACAAGGAAAGAGGAAAAGAGAAAATAAAACAAATACTAGCCATCGATAATCTAGGAACAAAAAGAAACCTCGGATACGGACAAATACAGTGGAAAAACTACAAAGTGGAACCTTACCAGAAAAACCATTCACTACCTAAAAAGAAGTTCAAGATAAGAAAAGGACTAGGACCAAATTATCCTGAAAGATTACAAAAAATACTCATCGCACTAATGCTACACGACTTTGTTCACACAGAAAAACACCTCAGCAAGATCTATCAGCAAATAACAATCGAGGACGAGGAAATAAGAGAAGCATGCCTGAACCACCACAAGAAAACATGGAGTGACAACCAACTACTCCCAGTAATCAAATACTATGACAACTATGCGGCACTGATAAGAAGAAAAATACCAATGCAAACAATTTCGAGATACGACCACGACAATGGATCCATCGATTTCAAAAAACTAGTCAAAGAAATAGAAGAAAGACAACACTCAGCATACAAACTATACAATTATATCTACCAATCAAAAGAACTCGAGAGAATAGTAGAGTCAATGGTATACGCAAAAAACTCGCTAAAACAACATTTACTGTTAATGGTTAACTTAGCGATAAACGGGGGGTATATGGGAACATATAAAATTGAGAATGATAACATAATAATAACAGAAAAAAAGAATTCTGCATCGGTTACCAAAAAAGAAGAACTTTTAGGAACTAAAGATGCTGAAATGCATCCATCTTTGACCATGAACAATGCTGAATCAGAGAGCGCAACCAGCTCGAAGAAAGAAGAGGCTAGGAACATAGGCAAAGAAAAAACAATAAAAAAAATTACTAAAGTAAGAATATTGTAAGGTGATAAGCACATGGTATTTGGTAAATTTGTTAAATGGCTTGGCGGTGGGAAATCCACTCGAGATTACATTATTGATTTGAAAATGGTTAATAAACGATTAGCTCGTTCATCCAAGAAATTAGAGATGGGCGAATCCAAGTTGCAAAAGAAAACTCGCGATGCAATGAAAAAAGGATTAATGGATCAAGCAAGATTATATGCCCAAAACGTTGCTAGAAATCGTAAATGGGTTTACAGTTATACTAAACTTACTACAAGAATTGAAGGAATCATTTTCCGCTTAGAACAAGCAGATTCTGTACAACAATTGGCAGGTGAATTAAAAGGCATGGCAGGTGCTTTGCGTTCAATCAATCAAAGCTTGAATGCTCCTGAAATTTCCTCACTAATCGAAGATCTTGAGAATTCCTTTGAAGGCATCGAAATGACAACAGACATGATGGATGAAGATTTTGAAAGCATGATGTCTTTAGATGTCGATGAAACAGAAGTTGATAAAATCATGGGTGAAGTAGGCACTGAAATAGGCTTAGGAGCTGACGCAGGACTACCAACACCTGATATTCGGTCAACTGAACTTGCTAGGGAAATCGAAGAATTACGAAAAGAAAAAGAAACATAAAATTGTTCAGCTTTTATTGCTGAACTTCTTATTTTTTTATTTATTTTCCTCTGCACAAATCTTTTTGTACTAATAGAACCTAAATTAAGAAAGTTAAATTAAATTTTTGTCAGCCGAGTGGTGTCCACATTGTCGTTTGGTGAAGAAGAACCCCCTAAGAAAATTTTAATCGCAGGATTACCTGGAACTGGATTACGTACAATAAAATCTGTAGTCATTGATAATAATCCTCCCGACGAACTCAAAAAAATAGTCGAAAAGTTGGAAATAGGTAATAGCCTTAGGGATATTTTACAAAGAAAAGTATTAGTCATAAGATGTGGTGGTAATGAATCACTACAAGACGTCTTGGATAGAGACAATGATCCAATATATCAAGACGTTGAAGCATTTGTGTTTGTTTTGGATATGTGCGAACAATCTAATTTTTCAATTGCTAAATACTGGTTTGATGCACTCGTTAAGCACTTGCACAAATTTAGTTTAGATGCAAAAATCTACCTTCTGATGCATAAAATCGATCTTCTAGCAAAAGAAGATAATATTTCCGATTATATCCGTGCAACAAAGAATCTTTTCAACATAGATGGAGTTGACGTTTACAAACATGAGACTTCTATTTTTGATGCTTCGATATATGTTGCGTTTAAAGATGTCTTACTAAAAGAATCTGATGATCAAATATCAATCAAGCAGTACCTAAATCGATTTATTAAAGGATCAACTTTCAAAGGGCTTGGAGTCTTTTCTCTTGATGGATTACCAATATACGAAGCAGGAAATCTTCCTCCATTCGTAGAAATATCTGCAAACGTGATTCTGGGATCTATTAGTCGAATAAAAGATGAATTAGACAAAGGCGATGAAGTGAATGCTACAATTTTGCAAATGAAAAAGAATACATTCATGATTATTAGAAACATCAATAAAAATGGTATTTTCGTTGGATTAACAAAACGAAGACCGCGAATGGGTCAAATGCTTGTTGAAACAGATGAAATTATAACAATGTTACAAAGAGCAATGAAATAGAAAAGAGGGGATACGTTCATTTTGAGAATGTATTACCTATTTTTTCTTGTTTTATTACCTTCAAGTCGAGAAGATCTTTTGAAACATCTTCCATAAGTATTCTTCTAATTTTACCCAAGATGATATTTTCAATATTTCTTCGTTCTAAAATTACTAAAGGGATTTTATAAGTTTGAGCAGTAAGCAAAGCATCATAAGAAATATCTCCGGTTATTATTCCGTCAATATTTTTGTTCCGTGTAATTTCACTTATTATTCCTTTATTTTTTATTTCAGTAAAAATTGCCATTCTTTGTATGGTTGCTTGATTGTATCCGAGATAAGTTACTTCCTCACCTATTAGCTCATGCAAAACACTAATGAGATCTTTGAAAGCAATTTTCTTATCCCTTTCACCAATACAATATGGAATACCCTGCAATTGCTTTGCATGTTTAGAGATATTGATTTTGAGTGCTTTTGCATATGGAAAATCTATCATCTGCAGAAAATAATTGAACCCGCCGTCTTCGGAATACAACCAATCCGATCCTAGAGAATAAACAGCGATCTTATTATCAATAAGCGACTTTAAAATCTCCATTTTAGTTTTATCAATACTATCACCAAATGATTGGATACAACTAGGTGGATAAATAGTCACTATAAAACAAGTTTTATTTTGAATAGCTGTAGCAATAACTTTCCGAGTAAGATGAGAAGCAATAATTGTTTTATCGAGTTTGCTTCGGGATTTCTCGTGCCATTCATAGCCTAAGATAATACCTGTTTGATCCTTTCTCATGGAATCTAATACTTTCACTAAATCTTTCATAGCACTCACAATACTAACCAAACTAGTAACTGAATTATTTCATTGCTATTTTATACAATTTTGGGTGAAATAATCCGTTTCCACTTAAAAAAACTTGCAGTAATTGACAGAGGTAACCGAAACAATTCAAAAAAAGGCAAATTATTGAAAAAGCTAATATTTATATTCCAAGTTTAGATTCGAACTGTATTTGAAAATAAATAATTGAGTAAATTGGATGTAAACAGTTATGGCAAAGAACCCATTAAAAGAATTTTTTGAAGCAAAGAGCATGGCAATATTTGGTGCTTCTGCTACTAAGGATAAACCAGGATTTGTTATCGCTGAAAATTTTATTAACAATTTTGAGGGAAAAACATACCTAATAAATCCAAAGGGAGGAGAAATATTAGGAAATCCTGTCTACAAATCCGTAACAGAAGTCGATGACCCAATAGAAGCTGCCACAATAATTGTTCCAGCAAAATATGTTCCATCAGCAATGGTTGATTGTGCAAAGAAAGGAATAAAATTCGTTACTATAATTTCTGGAGGGTTTAAGGAAATTGGCGAAAGTGGTATAAAGCTCCAGAAAGAAATAGAAAAAATTGCAAATGAAAATGATATTCGTATCATCGGTCCCAACTGTATTGGTTTGTTTTATCCAAAAAGAGGACTTGATATGGTCTTCTTACCAGATGAGAAATTAAAACGACCCGGTGTTGGTGGAGTATCAATTCTATCCCAAAGTGGTGCCTTTGGTTCTGCTTTCCTAGATATCATGGGATCTTTAGGAAATGGCAAATATGTTTCTAAATTTGTAAGTTACGGAAATGCTTCTGATATCAATGAAGCGGATATTCTCGAGTATTTTGGTGAGGATGATGAAACAAAAGTAATCCTAGCATATCTTGAAGGATTCAAGGAAGGAAAACGTTTCATTGAAGTAGCTCGAAAAGTCTCATTAAAGAAACCAATAATCGCAATAAAGGCAAACAGAAACGAAGCAGGTGCACATGCAGTAGCAAGTCACACCGCATCATTAGCAGCAAATGACGCTGTTACAGATGCTTTGTTTAAAGAAGCAGGTATCATTAGAACCTACACCTGGGATGAATTATTTGATTGTATGAACGCATTCAATAGTGCACTTTTACCAGAAGGAGATAATGTATTAGTTATCACTGATGGTGGCGGTGCAGGAGTTATGGCATCTGATGCAATAGGTGAAATGGGCATGGAATTAGCAGAGCTTTCACCAAAAATTCACGAAAAAATGAGAGCTGATTTACCACCTATCATTTCAGTAGCCAATCCAATTGATCTTACTGGAAGTGCTACGTCTGTAGAATATCTGTATGCTCTCGAACAAACAATAGATGATCCAAATGTAGATGCAATAACCTACATCATCATCCCAACACCACCAGCAATTAATGTTTATGATTTAATGGAAGGCTTGAAACCTTATGCCAAAACCATAAAGAAAACCATAGTATTCTGCGCAATCGGTGGGAAAGAAGCTGATTATATTAAGGAAGAATTAGAAGCAATGAACTTTCCATTCTATCCTACACCAGCGAGATCTGTTTATGCAATTCAGAAATTAATTGAATATTCAGAATACTTGAAAGCGCATGGACAAAAGCTTCCTGTGTTACGTGAGGTACCAAAATAAGTTGGAGGAATAAAAATGAAAGTTGACACAAAACCATTTGAAGTAGCCAAGAAAGAAGGAAGAGATTTCTTACTTGAACATGAAGCACTACGAGTATTTGAAAGCATCAATGTTACTTTCCCAGCAAACATTCTCGCACAAAATGCTGATGAAGCAGTAAAATTCGCAAAGAAGGTTGGTTTTCCAGTAGTAATCAAAGCTATGTCACCAAAAATTCTTCATAAATCAGATTACAAGGCAGTAGTTATTGGAATTGATACTGAAGAAGAATTGAAAAATAAATACAATGACATGGTTAAACGATTAGGAAAATATGATCTCGTCGGTATATTGGTTGAGAAACAAGTCAAGAAAGGTACTGAAATAATCATTGGTATGAATATCGATTCAACATTTGGACCTGTCGTAGCTTTTGGTATTGGAGGTATATTTGTAGAAGCCATTCAAGATGTAACATTTAGACTTTGTCCAACAACAAAAGAAAGAGCATTGCGAATGATTGATGAAATCAAAATGCAAAAAATGCTTAATGGTTTCAGAGGATTACCACCAGTTGATAGAGATGCATTAGCAGATATGATCGTAAGTGTCTCCGAATTAGCAATGGAATTAGATGAATATATCAAAGAAATTGATCTAAATCCTGTTA